>BS_KBA_SWE02_21mDRAFT_10000662_pt1 | contig 13010 bp, 12 predicted proteins | sample BalSeasSWE02_21m_FD_9196 | JGI IMG/M metagenome (IMG submission 9196)
CGCATCTGGGCTCCCATATCATGCTCGCCGACTACCAGACAGGCAGGAGACTCCGTCAGCCGTGAACTCGCGTGTACTGCCTCCACTTTACCCTTCAGGACCGCGGTCAGGCGCTCCAGTACGCCCTGGTGCTCTTCCTCAGCCTTCTCGCGTGCGCTTTTTTCCGCCTCGTCTTCCAGCGCCGACAAACCTAGTTCACCACGAGTCACATCCTTGAACTGCTTGCCCTCGAATTCGCCCAGGTGGGTAACCAGCCAATCGTCGATACGATCGCTGAGCAACAGGACTTCAATCCCGCGCTTTTTAAGCCCCTCAAGCTGGGGGCTGTTGCGTGCAACCTGGTGGCTGTCGGCCACGATATAGTAGATAAACTCCTGGCCCTCGGGCATGCGTGACAGGTAATCGGCCAGGGACTGGTCCTGGGCAGCGTCGTTGCCGTGGGTGGTGGCAAAGCGCAGCAGCCCGGCGACTGCCTGAGCACTGGACGGGTCTTCAACCGGTCCTTCCTTGAGCACCTGCCCAAATTCGTTCCAGAAATCCTGGTAGGTCTTGCCTCCATCCGCAGCCAGTTTACCCAGCATGTCCAGCGCTCGCTTGGTCAGCGCACCACGAATCGAATCGACCATGTGGTTGCTTTGCAGCAGTTCCCGCGAGACGTTAAGGGGCAGGTCGTTGCTGTCAATAATGCCGCGCAGAAACCGCAGGTACAAGGGCAGGAACTGCTCGGCATGGTCCATGATGAAGACCCGTTGCACATACAGTTTCAAACCCCTGGGGGACTCCCGGTTCCACAGATCGAAAGGGGCGTGGGAGGGGAGGTACAGCAAACTGGTGTATTCGCGCTTGCCCTCCACTCGATTATGACTCCAGCTCAGCGCATCCTGGACATCGTGCGAGATGTGCTTGTAAAACTCCTGGTATTCCTCGTCTGTGATTTCGCTGCGGCTGCGGGTCCAAAGGGCAGTAGCAGAATTCACCGCCTCGAACTCACCCTGCTCCTCGCCATCCTTACGCATGAGGACCGGGAATGCGATGTGGTCAGAATACTTACGCACAAGAGTGCGCAACCGATAACCGTTGGCGAACTCCTTTTCCTCATCTTTCAAGTGAAGAACCACCTCGGTGCCGCGAGCATCTCGCTCAAGCGGACCAATCGAGAACTCACCCTGGCCATCGGACTCCCAGGTCACACCCTCTCCGGTGGTCGCGCTGCGTGTGTTAACCCTTACTCGATCGGCAACGATAAACGACGAGTAAAAGCCCACGCCGAATTGACCAATCAGCTGGGCATCTTTCTTGCGGTCGCCGGTCAATGCCTGNAGAAATTCCCCGGTGCCGGACTTGGCGATCGTGCCGAGGTTACTAATGACCTCTTCATGAGTCATCCCGATACCATTATCGCGTACGGTGATCGTCCCAGCCTCGGCATCGTATTCCACCTGTACCTGCAGCTCGGTTTGCTGGCCCAGCAGCTGGGGCTGTTCCAGAGCGACAAAGCGTAATTTGTCCAAGGCATCTGATGCATTGGAAATTAGCTCCCTGAGAAAGATTTCCTTATTGCTATACAGAGAATGAATCATCAGCTGAAGCAATTGCTTGACCTCAGCCTGGAAACCAAGGGTCTGGGTTTTGTCTGTCATAGCCTTCCGTTTGCCTGATTGATTAACACGGGAAGGCAAAAGATGGGGCCGACACAGCAAAAATCAAGCCCGCCGACTCAAAGGACGCATGCCGGAATATTTGATCAGTAACGAGTAGTGCCTGGATTTTCAGGGCGTGGCCCTGGCAGGCATGGCCGGTAGCGTGGAGAATCGGGGACTGAAATCAGCGGGGGCCGGCGTTAATCAGGTGAGCTATTCAATTACGAAGCGAGGGACGCAACTCCGCCAGGCGTTCGACCTGTATTCGCTCCAGCTCCGCGTTGTGTGCGGCGATATTCATGGCCACGTCGACGGCGCACGCGATCCACTCCAGGGGAACCAGCGGTTCCTCATAATATTCGAAGTGTTCAACAGTGTTGGATTTGTGGTTCACGCTTGGATTTCCATGGTTCCGACAACACGAGTTGTAACTATAAGCATACTGCTTTCGTGGAACCGTGAGCCTGGTCACGCCTTGGCCAATTTCTTCTGATTTTTCCTCACTTTACATATTGCGCTAGTCTTATTCGGCCACTCAATTAATGGCAAGAAATCCCTTGTAGATGGCGCAAAAAATCAGCTCGATGACAGGTGGCCGGAAGGACCTGGGCCGCGCCGCCGGGCATAGCATTCGGCCGGCTCCAGACTATTCCGTCCACTCCTTGCGAATCTTGGCCGTCCAGTCGCGGTAGCCCGACCAGGAATACAGGGGGTCCGGCCCCTTGCCCTTCTGGGCCCGCGAACTCGCCACCCGAGCCAACCAGCTCCGGTAAGCCTCCCATTCCCCGCCCTCTTTACCGCCGCCTGAGCTGTGATGAGCGTCCACCAAGGTCTTGCTGAATTTCCCTTGCATACCTGTTTCTCCTTAGATCTCCCGTTGAGTCTGTCAAAGTTGGAGCTTGTGACACAGGAACTGGTTCACAACTAGGGAGTACCTGATCCATTCCGGAACCGGTGTCTTGCGGCTAAAGAATCCAGCTTCTGCGGTGCACATCTTCGCGAACCAAATCACGGTGATTGGGGTTTTGAATCCAACTTTTTTGCCCACAATGCATTTTGCCCGAAAATATCAGGGGCTCCGTGGTAAACACACAGGGGTCACGGGAAAACCGGTGGCTAGGGGTTGTCGCCCGAATCAGGCCAATATATCGATCGGCGTCAGGAAGTCGGTAAGCATCCAGATTTCAACGATATCGGCGTTGCTGACCGCGACGCAGCCATTGGTCCAGTCATGGGTGTGGTAATAAGACGGGGACCGGTCCATCTGGTTTGGAAGACCATGAATCATGATGTAGTTACCCGGGTCAACCCCGTTCTGCCGAGCCCAGGCAAAGTCCTGTTCGTTGGGATAGGAAATGCGTATGGACAGAAAAAAGTCGCTATCAAAATTCCGGGTATCAAGGTAGTAATTACCCTCGGGAGTCCGGAAATCCCCTTCCCTTTGCTTGGGCCCGGTGGGAGACAGTCCCAGGGAACAGTCGTAACTGCGTAGAATTGTTTCGCCCCGGTACAGCTCAACCTTGCGCTGGGATTTTCGCACGACGACCCGGTCTGCTCGCTCAGCAGCCGAGGCCTTGGCAGGCATCAGAGCAACGCTCACCACGCCCGCAGCAAGTCCTCGCAACAGGGTGCGACGCTGAATCAAGGCGCCAGCGCCAACTCCTCCTTTACCGCCTTCAGACATGCTCGACATCCATACCTAAGTCAACGCCACCGCGAGCCTGGAATCTGTATAACAGGGGATATCACCTATTCCGTGGCTTCCAGCACTCGCCAATGCTACAAAATATACCGGTGTGACCGCCGTCCGTGCAAGGGCGGCGGTCACAAAATTCTTACAGCCCCAGGACTTCTGCACCCTGTTCAAAGACGATATCCACGGGGATGTTTGCTATGGTCAACCTGTCCAGGTCCGCTTGCAAGGAAGGTCTGATCACTTCCAGTTCCTCCATCATCGCCGTCACGCCCTCGTAATCACCGTCTCCCTGCAGGGTAAGAATAAGGGCCGACAATTCCGCCATAGCCTGCTCCATCGCGGCCTTGTCCACGCGGTAACGCCCTGTTGCAGAATCACGCAGGAACGCGCCGCGATCCTGAAAGAAATTGAACCTCACCATGTTGGCCCTGCCATGGGCACTGGATGCGCCAAAACGCACAGAACGGAAAATACTCGCGACGAAGGTCACGTAATAGTCCATCAACTCGCCCTGGGTTATTTCTCCTTTCTCGAATAGGCTCTTGATCATGTAAAGGCCCAGTACGTCGGCCTTGCCTTCCTCAACCGCCCCTGCCAGGTCGCGCAATGCGGTACGCACAAGGCCTTTCCCGTTCAGGGTGTTCTTGATACCCAGACCGTGAGCTACCTCGTGGAACATGGTGTTGGCAAAGAACGCCTCAAATACGACGTGCCGGCGTTGATCTGGCGCGATTAACTGGTCGGCGATAGGCACCAGGATGTTGTCAAACTTGGCCTGCATCGCATTCTTCAACTGCAGCCGCCGTGTGCCCTTGGCGAGTTGCACCTGCTCGTCATTGGGCAAATTGATGGCAATGGTTTTTGATCCCGCGTTGCAGTCACCAGCGTAAAAGATCACGTCATAGGCATTAAGGTCCGAATCCGTACCGGGTATCTCGGCCTTGTAGGCTTCCGGCACCGGCAGGCCAAGCTGGAGTTCCGGCAGGAAGGACGCGTAGCGAGCCAGACGCTCGCTCCAGGCGACATCCTTGATCAACACATAGGCTTCGAAACTGGCCTTGTAGCCGAACAACTTGTCCTCATAGGTTTCAATCGGGCCATACACCAGGTCCACGGTGTTCGACTTCATATCCATCCAGGCCATGTCGCTATCCAGGTAGTCATCGCTGAGCAGGGCCTTTGCGCGCAACCGCAAGTAGTTCGCAAACCCGGAGTCCTCAGCCAGGTTGGCTGCCTGGTTAAGCAAGCCGGCGGCACGTCGCAGTTCCTTGGGAAACGCCTGGGAATAGGGCACGACTTTCAAGCTGCCATCCGCGTCCCGCTCAAGAATAGTGTACTGACTGGCCTTACCTTCCAATTCGGCAGTCTCGAATTCCTCCTTCGTCATATCGCCGGGGTACAAATTGGCGCCCAGTGGCTTTTCGTCAATACCGTCGACAAAGGAACGATCGCCTGCGAGACGATCCCAGGGGCCGTAGTTCATGACAGCAAAACGGCGTGCGGCTTCATTTCCCAGGCTGTTGAGCAAGGCAGTCTTGTCGCCCCAGGCCTGGCGCCAGAATAGATCATCCATGATCTGCGCAGCCTCAATCAGCAACTTAAGCATCTCTCGCTTGCCGGGGCTGAATCCAGAAACGTCGGTAGTAAGGCGGAAAGGCGCATAAATACCGACACGCTGCTCGGCATATTGTTGCTTCTCAGTTAGCACGGGGACACTGGCTGGCACCTCGACGGGCTGTTTGCCGCAGGCGGCCAATACCAGCAAGGCTGAAACCGACAACGCGGCTATTCTGGTTCTCATGCATATCTCCCCAAGTCGTGACTCCCCAGGAAACGGGGCGAACAGGCTCCCGATTGTAACGGATAGCCGGGTGAAAGTGCCCCTGGCTAGAGTTGCGGGGGACGCAGGCATTCCGCCCACAACCGTGTGGCCCCGATAACCGCCGCCGGCATGACCACGAAATTCACAACAGGGATCAGGGTCAGCAACAAAACTGCCGTGCCAAACCCAAGCGCCAGGGGTCTATTCTCGGCCAGCAGCGCACGCTGCCGACCCAGGCGCACGACGTGATTGGACATTGGATAGTCCAGGTACTCGAGCGCCAGCACCCAGGCTCCGAATGCCCACCACAACAGGGGCGCCAAGGCGTTGATTCCCGGAACCAGGAACAGNAACAACAGCGGGATCGCCCAAAACAATACGTACAACAATTTTCGTAGCTCAATCCAGGGAGCACGCACCACCTCTTTCCACAGAGGACCGCTTTGCGGCAAGACAGTGCCCGGATACAGGTGCAACTCCGCTTTCTCTGCCAGTAAGCCGTTGAAAGGAGAGCCCAGCAGATTAGCCACTACCGTAAACAGGTAAAACACCATCAAGAGCACAGTGACGATGAACAGGGGCCAGAGCAGCCAGTCCAAAAAGCTCAACCAATTCGGCAGCCAGGAAAAAATGCTGTCCAGCCAGACCGAAAATAATTCCGCCGCGCCCCAGATAACCACGGCGAACAGCAGTACATTAATCAGTAGAGGTATGACCACAAAACGTCTAAGCGCCGGATTACGTATCTCCCGCAGCCCATTCAGAGCGTAGGAAAATCCGCGCGAAAAATCCTGTATCACCGGCCATCCCCGCCGGCCAGTACCGAGCGTTTGCCCAATGGAGCCAGAGAGACCCTGGCCAGCTTGAAATGGGCCAGACCAAAGGGAATGCCTATGATCGTGATGCAGTGGAGCACGCCCCAGAGCACGTGCAGTATCGCCAGCCAAAGCCCGGCGAGCAGAAACCACAGCAGGTTCGCCAAACCGGTGCCCGTAATGCGCTCCTGCCCCAAATCTTCGGCCTCGATCAGTTCGTTGCCAAAGGGCAGCAGGGAGAATATGGCGATACGGAATGCCGCAATGCCAAAGGGAATACCCACCACGGTGACGCACAACAGCAGTCCGGCCAGACCCCAGAACAGGAAGCAGGCCACACCACTACCCCAAACCAGCCATATTACGTTTCCCAGTAGCGCCCAGGGACCCATGCTCACTTCTCCCTAAAATTAATCACTGACCAGGATTATGCCGATGCAAACCTGGTTTGCCGAACCCATCTGCGACTCCAACCTGTATCGCTCGCCAGCCTTGACCGCTACCTGCAGATGAACACGGTGGCGGTCACCACTGGTTGAGACAACACAATCGGCGACCAGTTCATGTTCGCCGGGCAGAACCTCTACCGAGGCCTGGGTGTCGGCCAGGGCCACGCCGTCAACACTCCGCAAATATGTCGCCACCGGTGCCAGGCGAAACTTCGGGTCTCCCTTGATCAGCGCCACCTCGGCTGCCGGCCTGGCTGATCCCTCGTAGGCTCTTTGAGTGGAGCAGGCCAACAAGGTAACGCAAAGACAAAAAACGGCTGCCAGGCGAATCTGGGTCATGGGTTGTGTCTCCGGGGGCGACATGCCACCTTTGGCTACTATAACGGTGTGTGCAGCAAGACAGGAAACTCGAGTATGAAACACGTACTGATTACCGGCGCCAATCGGGGCATCGGACTGGAGCTAGCCCGACAGCTATCCGCCCGTGGTGATGAGGTCGTTGCCGTGGTACGTAAAAGCTCTCCCGAGCTTGCGAAGCTTGGATGCCGGGTGGTGTCCGGGTGTGATATCGCCCGGCCTGAAGACCTGGCAAGGCTGTCACTCGACCTGGGTAGGCAGAGACTGGACACGGTTATCAGCAATGCCGGCATCCTCAGCAACCAGGTCCTGGGAAGCATCGATGGGCCGGCCATAGGGCAAATACTGGATCAATTCAGGGTCAACGCCCTGGGCCCGGTGCTGCTGGCCCAGGCGCTACGAGCCCATATGGTTCGTGGATCTTGTTTCGCCATCATTACCAGCCGCATGGGTTCGATTGCCGACAACACCACCGGTGGCAGCTATGGATACCGCATGTCCAAGGCTGCTGCCAACGCGGCAGGGGTGTCCCTGGCCAGGGACCTGGAAAAAGACGGAATCACCGTGTTAATGCTTCATCCTGGGTACGTGCGCACGGACATGACGGGTCGCAGTGGCCTGGTGGAGGCGGACGAATCGGCGCGCGGCTTGATTGCCAGGATGGACACACTGGGACCGGAAGCCAGCGGCAGTTTCCATCATGCCAACGGCGACGCCCTGCCCTGGTGAGTGGCCCGGGGTACGAGAGGATTCCCGGGGCATTCTGGCGACTCGTTAAATCAATTCCGGGCCGGTCGTGCCACTCTATCGTAATTCCTCACGACCCGCCCCTGGCAGCCTTGCAAAAAAATAACGCGGCCAAGAGACCGCGCTATGTGTACACCTGTCACCCTGATTTATCGCCGGGCGGCGGGAACTAACCGCACTTGCTGTCACCGCAGCTAAGACAGGTCATGCAGCCATCCAGCATGATCACGGCCGCGGTAGAGCACTTGCCGCACAACTGGGCACCCTCCGGGTACTCGCTGTCGGCAAAGGCGTCCTGCTGTTGTCTGGAGGCCTCATACTCGGCCCGTTTCTCATTCACCATCTTGAGTTGGTGCTGGTCCAGCGGTTGGCTCTTGATCAAACCGATAAAGATCATGTGCTTTTCGATAATATGACCCAGTTCGGCAATTATCGACGGCATGAACTTGCCACCCGGCTGCCAATAGCCACCGCGTGGATCAAACACCGCCTTGAGTTCCTCGACCAGGAAAGTCGAGTCACCGCCTTTGCGAAACACCGCTGAAATAATCCGGGTCAGGGCCACGATCCACTGATAGTGGTCCAGATTCTTGGAATTGATAAAGATTTCAAACGGTCGGCGATTCTCGTACTGTGTTCCTTCATTCAGCAAGATGTCATTGATGGTGACGTACATGGCGTGGTCGGCCACTGGCGGCTTGACCTTGTAAGTCGAGCCGATAAGCACTTCCGGACGCTCGAGCTTCTCATGCATCCGAATAACATTGCCCTCGCCGGAAGACTCCTTGCTCTCAACTTTGGGTTTCGGCTCCCCGGGCTTCTCTACCTTGTAGCCGACGATCTTGTGTTCAATCTTGATTGTCATTTTCTACTGTCTCTCTGGCTCTATCGACCCGTAAACATGTCTCTGCCTAGCGGGAGTGAATCTGTACGCGACGGGCAATCTTCTTCAGCCTTGCCGCCTTCTGCTGAGAAACCTTGCCTTGCGGCCTGCTCAGCGCATTGGTCCAACGGGTAGCGGTTTCATCCGCCGTATAGGACGCCCCGGTGGTGCGTCTTTTCCATTTCTTCTCTAACAACAACATGCCCGTTCTCTGTTCTTTCATCAACCCCGGATTTCCAGAATCTCAACCTTCTAGAACTTCCCGTAGTAGCCCTCTTTGATCGCATCGAACAAATTGGCAGCGGTGTGGGTTTCACCGTCGTACTCCACTTCCTCATCGCCCCTGAGCTTGAGCTCGGTACCATCGTCCAGGGTGAATACATACGTGGTGTTCTTCAGGTCATCCGCCTTGACCAACACGCCCTGAAAGGCCTCGGGATTGAAGCGAAAGGTCGTACAGCCCTTGAGCCCCTGCTCATAGGCATACATGTAGATATTCTTGAAATCCTCATAGGGGAACGAGGTTGGGACATTTGCAGTCTTGGAAATCGAGGAGTCTACCCACTTTTGTGCCGCGGCCTGGATATCCACGTGCTGGGTCGGATTGACTTCATCTGCAGTAATAAAATATTCAGGCAGCCGGTTTTTATCCTCCTCGGAATCCGGTGCTGCATGCAAGTTCACCAACTCCCGATAGGCCAACATTTCGAAGGAGAAAACATCCACCTTCTCCTTGGTCTTGCGTCCCTCACGAATTACGTTCCGGAAATAATGGTGGGCAAAACTGGGCTCAATACCATTACTTGCGTTATTCGCCAGCGACAGGGAAATTGTACCGGTAGGTGCAATTGAACTGTGATGAGTGAAGCGCCCACCGACCTCGGCTAATTCCCTGACCAGTTCGGGGGCCTGCTCGGCCACCCGCTGCATGTAGCGACTGTAGCGGGCGTGCAGTATGCGGCCAGGCAACTTATCGCCCGCCCTGATGCCATCCGTTTTCATCTCAGGGCGCTTGCGCAACATTTCACCCGTGACCACGAACTCTTCGCTCATGATCGGGGCTGGCCCCTTTTCGCGAGCCAGGTCCAGGGCAGCCTCCCATCCCGCCAGCGCCATCTCACGGGCAACCTGCTCGGTAAAAGCCACCGATTCAGCACTACCGTACCTCATAGTCAGCATGGTCACGGTGGAACCCAGGCCCAGGAATCCCATACCATGCCGACGCTTGTTGGTAATTTCGTCACGCTGACGGCCCAGTGGAAGGCCATTGATTTCGACCACATTATCCAGCATACGAGTGAATACCTTGACTACCTTGCGATATTCCTCCCAATCAAAGTAGGCATCCTTGCTGAACGGATGAACCACGAAGCGCGTCAGGTTCACCGACCCCAACAGGCAGGATCCGTAAGGCGGTAACGGTTGCTCGCCACAGGGATTGGTGGCACGAATGGATTCGCACCACCAGTTGTTGTTCATCTCATTGACCTTGTCGATCAACACGAAACCGGGTTCCGCGTAATCGTAGGTCGAGGACATGATGACGTCCCAGATTCTGCGTGCCTGGACTGTCTTGTAAACCTTGCAGGCCACCAGTCCGTATTCGTTCACAATGTAGGACTTGTCATGGTTCGGCCATTCGCGCCAGAGCACGCTGTGCGGGTCATCCAGATCCAGACCGTCTTCCTCTGCCTCGCTCGCGCTTACCGGGAATGCCAGGCGCCATTCGGAATCATTTTTCACGGCCTTCATGAACCCGTCAGTCACGAGCAGGGACAAGTTAAATTGCCGCAGGCGTCCGTCTTCTCGCTTGGCCCGTATGAAATCGATGGCATCGGGATGACCAACATCAAAGGTACCCATCTGGGCCCCACGACGACCACCGGCAGAGGACACCGTAAAACACATCTTGTCGTAAATATCCATGAAGGACAGCGGACCGGATGTATAGGCGCCAGCACCGGAAACATAAGCGCCCCGCGGGCGCAGGGTGGAGAATTCGTAGCCGATGCCACAGCCCGCCTTGAGCGTCAGACCCGCCTCGTGAACTTTTTCCAGAATGTCATGCATGGAATCGCGGATTGTGCCGGAAACCGTGCAGTTGATGGTCGAGGTCGCAGGCTTGTGCTCCTGGGCGCCGGCATTGGATATGATTCGTCCAGCCGGAATAGCGCCCTGGCTTAATGCCCAGACAAAACGCTCGTACCACTCCTCCCTCTTCTCCGGTGTCTCCACGTCCGCCAGCGCACGGGCGACCCGCTCGTAGGTATCACTCAGCGTCTTGTCTACGTTTTGTCCGTCCTTAGACTTGAGACGGTATTTCTTGTCCCAGATGTCTAGAGAGGCCGGTTGGAAAGAGATGTCTGACACCTCACTCATTACCAATTCTTCAGCGGTTTTCATTACAGCCAGACGCCCCCCCGGAAATACATACTCTGCTTCATTCACGTCCCCAGTCCTTATCATGCTCAGCCATTTTTTTAGTGCAGGGGAGATCACCGCCCCTGAGAGGCCTGTTTATTCGGTCTTCGAATCTGAAAACACAAGATGTTGTGTTCGGACCAAAAGGTTATTCCCAGACAGCAAGGATGTCAAGACTAGCATTCAAATTATTCACCTAGACTTAGTTCAATAAAAACATGATCTTATGGATTTTTCCTCAATTTCCGCTTGAATTTATTTAAATCTAACCCTGAAACCAGCAATACAACATGTTGTGTTCACCGGTTATCCACAATTGACTCACAATTTACCCACCGAAGCCGGGTTCGGACGTGATCACAGCTATTGAAAAAACCCCGTTTGTGCCCACAATAACCCTGAGCCCGGCGATCCCGAGGTCACGCTATTCTGGCTGAAAGAGAGTTGCTTCTCGGGGCTGGACCGGTCAGATTGGGTGCATATCAGGGCCGCCCCGGGGCCTGACAAAACGAATATGAGGCTCGGAAACTTAATGCGTAACAAATTTTGCGGCCTGCTGGTCACGCTGTTGTTGATCGGCTTCATCAATCCTGCAATCGGCGCCTTGCCGGCCATGGTAGACGACCAGGCGGTTCCGACGCTCGCGCCACTCATCGAGAAAGTATCGCCGGCAGTGGTCAACATTGCGGTAATGGGTCAGGCGGGGCCTACCCACCCGCTGTGCAGGGATCCGTTTTTCAGCCAATTCCCGCAGTGTCAGGATCGCGAGTTTCGAGGCGGCGGGTCCGGGGTCATCGTTGATGCTGGCAATGGCTACATTCTGACCAATAATCACGTGGTGGAGCACGCCGACCGGATACGCATCACCTTGCTCGACAAGCGCAGCATGGAGGCAACTGTGCTGGGAACCGACCCGCTATCGGATATCGCAGTGCTCAAAGTTGACCCCAAAGACCTGCATGAACTACCCATTGCCGACTCCAGCACAGCCCGGGTAGGAGATTTCGTGGTAGCCATAGGCAACCCCTTCGGTCTCCAGCACACAGTGACTTCCGGCATTGTCAGCGCCCTCGGGCGATCAGGTCTGAACGCGGAAAATTACGAGGATTTCATCCAGACTGACGCGGCTATCAACATGGGAAACTCAGGCGGCGCGCTGATCAATCTGAAGGGAGAATTGCTCGGCATCAACTCGGCAATTATTTCCAATTCCGGGGGCAGCGTCGGTATAGGCTTTGCCATCCCCTCCAATATGGCCCGCAACGTGATGACCCAAATCCTGGAACATGGAGAGGTACGCAGGGGACTGCTGGGCGTGAGTGTGCAAAGCATTGATTCCGATTTGGCGGAAAACCTGGGGCTTGAAACCACCGACGGCGCCCTGGTTTCCCAGGTTATGCCTGATTCAGCCGCCGAGAGGGCCGGCATCGAGCCCGGCGATGTGTTGCTGTCGGTCGACGGCGAAACCGTTACCGATGCGGCCTCCCTGCGCTTGCGGGTGGGCATGCATGGCGCTGAAGAGTCGGTAAAAATCTTATTGTTGCGCGATGGCGAGAAAATGACCGTAACAGCCAGGTTGGGTGAGGCTTCGGCAGCACCCGTCAGCGCGCAGGACATGCATCCCGGTCTGGAAGGCGCCGGCTTCCAGACTGTGAGTCCTTCAAGTCCGGGCTATGACGGCGTACCAGGCGTGTTGGTCATCGAGGTTGAGCAAGGCAGCCCGGCATTTGCCAATGGCCTGCGCAGTAATGATCTGATTCTGAGAGTAAATCGCCAGCGTGTCGGTTCAACCGAAGAGCTGGCTGAGGCAGCCAGGGAGGCCAGTTCCCTGTTACTGCAGTTACGCCGGAGCGAACGAAGCATCGTACTGGTGGTGCGCTAGAACACACAGACTGCCGCACCGACAAGCCCGGCCCAGGCCGGGCTTTTTTCGCTGCCCTAGGAAAAACTGCGCCAGAGCATGCGCACACCGACAAACAGTAGCAGCACCGCAAAAGCCCGGCGTAATTGCTCAACCGGCAGGGTATGGGCAAGATGTGCTCCCAGTGGTGCCGTCAGCACACTGCCCAGGGTGATGCCAGCGACTGCCGGCCAATAAATGTAGCCGGTTGACCACGCCGGCAGATCCGCAGTCCCGAGGCCCGCCAGCAGGAAGCCAGTGGCCGAAGCGAGCGCAACCG
>BS_KBA_SWE02_21mDRAFT_10000663_pt1 | contig 13010 bp, 11 predicted proteins | sample BalSeasSWE02_21m_FD_9196 | JGI IMG/M metagenome (IMG submission 9196)
CCTGTATATCACCAAGCAGATAAGTAGACATAGGGTAAACGGTTGCGGTTAGTGCAGCGGAGTGTCAGGGGTGTGCAGTGTGAACTCGGGGATTTCCGTACGAAAGGAAAAACCGTCAGCCGTGACAAAACCATACGAACCCCGCATCGAACCCATCGGGGTGGGAATTAAAGCCCCGCTGGTATAACTGTAGGATTTACCCGGGGCCAACTCAGGCGTCTTGCCAACTACGCCCTCGCCAATGACTTCTTCGGTCGCGCCGTTTGCATGTGTAATGATCCAGTGCCGGTTGCGCAGGGTGATTTTCTGGTCAGAACGATTGGTGATGTAAATCGTGTAGGCGAAGGCAAACTTATCCTCGTGACGGCCTAGAAATTCAGGTTGTGCGACAACGTGAACTGGAATTGTTTTACTCATAACCACTGCCCTGTGCGTTGCGTTTTATTGTAGGATTTCAGTTTGCATCATAAGGTAGTGAACGGGCAAGTGCGGCGAATTGCGACAGGCTGAGTTGTTCCGCGCGTTGGCCTGGATCGATACCGGCGGCGATCATCTGTTCTTCGCTCAGGACATCCCGGAGACTGTTCCGCAGTGTTTTACGGCGTTTGGAAAATGCGGCAATCACCACCCTCTGCAGATTCTCAAAAGAACCTGCGTCGACCGGTGGTTGTTTGAGGGGTTGCAAGCGGACAATGCTGGAACAAACCTTGGGCACCGGCGAAAAGCTTTCGGGCTGCACGTCAAACAATGAAGTAACTTCAGCACGGTACTGGGTCATCAAGGACAAACGTCCAAAAGTACGACTACCCGGTGACGCGGCCATGCGATCCACGACTTCCTTTTGCAGCATAAAGTGCATATCGATAACCAACTGGTTCCATTGCAGCAAATGAAACATCAAAGGCGTGGAAATGTTATAGGGCAGGTTGCCAATCAGCCTGAATGGACGATGGCCGGTCAATTCAGGCAAGTTCGCCTTGAGGGCGTCGCATGAATGAATGGTGATGTTGGGCTGACCGGCAAACTGCTTTTCAAGGACGGCGACAAGGTCACGGTCAATCTCTACCAGGTGTAATTCAGCACCACTGGCGAGTAGCGGCCGTGTGAGCGCCGCCTGACCAGGCCCGATCTCAACCAGTAAGTCCGTGGCTTTGGGGGCAATGCAGGCGACAATCCGGTCAATGACTTGCTGGTCATGCAGAAAATTCTGGCCGAATCGTTTACGCGCTATATGTCTCAACGGCACATGTCCTGCGCGGCCATGGCAGCGGTATACATGCTGCTGGCGTCGGCACAGTATTGGGCCGCGATATCCAGCGCCGTACCATGGTCTACCGAGGTTCGAATAAATGGCAAACCGAGTGTGATATTAACCGCTTTGCCGAAACCCGCATGTTTGAGTACCGGCAGACCCTGGTCGTGGTACATCGCCAATACCGCATCGCAGGTGGCCAGGCGGGTCGGTGTGAAGGCCGTATCAGCCGGCACCGGACCAACCGCAGAAATACCCTCTGCCCGGCAGTCGTCTATAACCTTTTGAATGATCTGCGCATCTTCAGAACCCAGGTGACCACCTTCTCCGGCATGCGGGTTCAGACCGAGCACCTGGATCACCGGATCGTGGATGCCAAAACGTGAAACCAATTCCTGATGGGTGATACGTAAACTGCTGCTGACATTCTCAAAAGTGATGGCATCGGCCACCTCGCGCAGCGGCAAATGGGTTGTCACCAATGCGACACGCAGGGATCCTGCAGCTAACATCATGACGACCTTTTGCAGACCGGCAAGCCCTGCCAGTAATTCAGTATGACCACTGAAAGCGATGCCACCATCGTTGATAATGCCTTTGTGTACCGGTCCGGTCACCAGTGCGGCGGCGTGGCCGGCCCGAACCAGGCTGACAGCCGTTTTGATGGTGTCAACAACGTATGCTGCGTTGGCGGCGTTGAGCTGGCCGGGGTTGACCATTTGCGCCATAGATAAGGGGTAGCAACTGAGTTGGCCGGCACTGACATTGTCACCCGGTTGCCAGATTTTGATCTTGACTTTAAAACCCAGCGTGTCGCGCACTGCCTTGAGTAATTGCGGATCTGCAACGGCCAGCAAGCGTAATTCCGGATGTTCATGCGCCAGACGCAGGGTGCATTCCGGCCCGACACCCGCAGGCTCGCCCGGTGTCAGGGCGAGTACCGGGATATCCTTAATCATGATCAACCTGACATGGTTTACCTGGCATGATCAACTGACCTGTTGCCTTACTGCCATGGAAGAATTTACTTAGCTATCCAGCATGATTTCTACGAAAGCTTCATCACGCATCTCTTGCAAAAATTGTTCGACTTCGATATCCATTTTTTGTTGTTGCAGGTTGGCGCGGGCTGCATTACGAATGGATTCTACGGTCACATCTTTCTCGCGCATACCCAGTCGCTCAATGATGTGCCAGCCGTTTTCCGTCTGAAAGGGTTCGCTGATCTCACCATCCTTCAGGGCTACCAGCGTTTGTTCCATCCGCTCACCATAGGCCTGGGGCAAAAACCAGCCCATATCGCCACCCAGGTTTGCACTGGAAATGTCATCGGAGTATTCCTTGGCAAGGGTTGCAAAATCTGCGCCTTCCTCTAATTCTGTGTGTATCTTGCGGATTTGTTCCATAGCCTGGCGGGGTGTCAACAGGTCATTGGTTTCAACCATGATATGCCTGGCGTTAAATTCGGTTGCCATGACCTGGCTTCGATCGCGGAAATCATTGACCTTGATGATATGGAACCCGGCTGGACTCCGGATCGGCGCTGTGAACTGACCTGCCCGCATATTCTTGATCGCTTCAGAAAACATCACCGGCACCGAATTAAGGTCCCGCCAACCGACCAGGCCACCTTCCAGCGCTTCCTGGGAACCCGAATAACTGATGGCTGCCGAGGCGAAATCCAGACCCTCTTGCAGTTGCTGGTAAACGTTGTTAGCCGTGGCTTCCTGGGCGGCTATCTGTTGCGGTGTCGCACCTTCGCTCAATGGGATCATGATATGTGAAATGTTGTATTCGCCGCTGTTGAAACGATCGGAGGCCAGCAGGATATCAATCTCGGTTTCGGTGATGGGGTCCATGCTGTTGACGACCCGTTGACGCAGACGTTCGGTCATCATTTCTTCGCCAATATTCTTGCGGAATTCAACAAAGTCTTCACCGTCAGNTTCAATCACCTGGCGCANCTGTGCCAGCGAAATCTGGTTCTGTTGAGCGAGCATCAGTAAGGACTGGTCAATATCGGCATCACTGATCCGAATACCGGTCTGGAATGCCCGAAGCAACTGTAAGCGGCGGACAATCAAACGTTCCAGCACTTGCGTTTCAAGCACGTTCTTGGGTGGCAATTCACCACCTTGCTGGCGGATTCTGTCGACGATACCTTTTATGCCTATATCAAGTTCGCTGCGAAGTATGACATCGTCATCTACCAGTGCCACGATAGAGTCGAGCTTGACAATGTCCTGTGCAAACGCCGTGTCGGTTGTCAGGGGTGACAACAGGGCGATGCATAAAACCCAAATAGCTGGGTGGTGAAAAATTCTCATAAAGGCCTGTCTCCGGGATTTTGCCGTTTTCTATAAACCGGTATTTGATTGTAGCAAATGTATAAAGTTGCTGATCTATACACCGGTCGACTATCTTAACCGATACTGAAGACCAGCGGTGTCAGCTTTATTGCATCGCCTGCATGCTTTCCAATACTTCTTCCATACGCTCAAAAACGGTTTGCATGGTTCGGCCGGTGGGTAAAGTAGTCAGACGAAAGTGATTCCTGTATGGCACATTGAAACTACTGCCCGGGGCAATCAGGACGTGTTTGCGTTCAAGTAATGTCATCGCAAAACTCTGGTCATCGAATGCTTCGAACAGGCTGGTATCAATAGAGGGAAAAGCATACATGGCCCCGGCGGGTTCGTGCAGGGACAGGAATTTACTTTTTTTGACGCCATTGATAATGGCCTGTCGCGCCTGAAACAGGCGACCGCCCTCGGCGGTCAGTTCCCGAACACTCTGGTAACCACCCAGTGCAGTCTGCACCGCCCATTGGCCCGGCACATTGGCACACAATCTCAGCGAAGCCACCAGTTCGACCGCATGCATGTAAGCTTTCGCGTTTTGCCGGTCACCGCTGAAAACGATCCATCCCACCCGGTAGCCACAGGCGCGGTAAATTTTTGAAAGCCCATTAAATGTTACACACAGGGTGTCGTGTACCAAAGTCGCCATCGGTATGTGCCTGGCACTGCCGTAGAGCATTTCGTCATAAATTTCGTCGCTAAATACAACCAGTTGATTTTGTTCAGCTATTGCGGCAATTTCCTCAAGCAGTTCGCGGCTGTAAACTGCCCCTGTGGGGTTGTTGGGGTTGATCAGGACTATCGCACGGGTGCGCGCTGTGATCAGACTGCGAATTTCATCCGGGTCGGGATGAAACCCGTTTGAAGGCTGGCAGCGGTAATAAACTGCCGTGCCGTGATTAAGCGCAACCGATGCACTCCATAGCGGGTAATCCGGACTGGGAATCAAAACCTCATCACCACTATTGAGCAGCGCCCGCAAGGCGAGGTCGATACACTCGCTAACACCATTGCCCATAAAAATGTCATCTGCGGTGACACCCATCACACCACGTGCCTGTTGTTGCATTACCACGGCTTCGCGGGCCGGGAAAATACCTTTCTGGTGGCAGTAGGCCTCGCTCTGGCCAAGGTTTTCTATCATGGCCAGACGCATGGTCTCGGGAGTGCGGTAACCAAACAGTCCCGGATTACCGATGTTTAGCGAGATAATCTCGTAACCCTCACGTTCGAGTTCAACGGCACGCGCGGCCAATGCGCCACGAATCTCGTAACGTACACCCTCGAGAATGTTGTTGGTCTTTATTGATTGTTTAAGCATGTTCCTGTTTCGCTTCACACCCATCCTGGGGATATTCAGAATCAGTAGGCAAGATCATAAAAAAGTGGTGCGGTTTTGCGCCCGACATTACCCAGACCTTTAAGTACCAACTGGAGGTAAACTGCGTCGCGGTAGTCGCCATCGCGGTTCCTGAGGAAACGTTTGCCGACCAGTCGCAGTGCCCAGCAACAACTGTTATATTCGAAACCTGCCTCGGCCGCCAACAGGTCGGAATCGAGTAACGAGTAGTTGAAACGGCCCAAAATCCGCCAGCTTTCGTTAATTGGCTGGTAGTAACGAATATCAAATTGATCCAGTGTGCCGCGCCGGTAGCGGTATTCCGCGCCCAAATGCATGCCCTTCTTTGAAGTCCATGTCGCACCCAGAATTGCCACGTCAAATTTGTTGCTCTGCCAGTCCCACTGGGTGAAGAAGCGGGCATCGAGACGCCGGGTCAGGTGCACGATGAACTCGCCAATGAAGGGTGATGAGTCTGCACTCAGTATCGGTTCGTTGTCGACCGACAGCACCCTCTGGTTTTCGAAATAGAGTATTTGGCCAAAGCTCAGGCTCCATAGTTCACGACCGGTCATGTGGTCGCTGGTACGCGTGGTCAGAGCGAGGGTAAGCTGATTCGCGTCTGACTGGCGATCTGCACCGGTAAAGCGGTTGTAGTGGAACAGCTGACTGAAACCGAAGGTAAACGGTGCCGTGTCAAAATCAGGAAACCCCTGCTGGTCTTTATACGGGACATAGAGATAGAACAAACGCGGTTCCAGTGTTTGCTGCTTGCCGTCTTTGGTTTCGCGTTCAAAGAAGATACCGGTATCGAGGCTGAGGATTTCAGTGCCGCGGGTGGGTGATGTGTCCCCCGGCAGGCCATGCCAGTTCAGATCGTAACTCGTATAGCGATAACCGGCGCTCGGTTTGATATAACCCCAGTTGGTTTCGATATTCCACTCAAAACGCGGGAAGATATCCAACCGGGTTCCGGTGACGCCGTTGTCCCTGTCAAAATAGACCAGTTCGGCGTCGGTCCTTAAACCCAGGCCCCGAAATCCCAATGGCTGGTCGAGGTCGAAGAGCACACGTGGCAGACGTGTGTAGGGTTTGTTAAATGGATCAACCGCTTCATCAACGACCTGGAAATCATCTATGTAAGTTGCGAATCGCCAGTGTCGGCCACTGCCATAAATGCCGTAGGTACTCCGCAGGTATTGTCTTGAAGCTGCGGCCAGGCTATTACTGAAGTCTGAAAAATACTGGTCATCGCTGACCCTGTCGATCAGAAACTCGCTGCTCCAGCGGGGTGTGAAACGGGCATCATGGGCAAACCGGTAGTGATAACGTGTCTCGTCGGTCTTGGTGTCATCATGCATATAGTCAAAATTTAGCAAACCACCAGTGCGTGGGGTTATGAACCGGTGCTCACCCGTCAACATGAAACCCCGTTCTGTGAAATACCGGGGTGTAATGGTCGCGTCCTGGTTGGGTGCGATGTTCCAGTAGTACGGAATACTGATTTCAAAACCATTGTCATTGGCGGTGCTGATATACGGGTAAAGAAAACCGCTTTTGCGCCGGTCATCAATCGGGAATGTCATCCAGGGTACATAAACAACGGGTATGTCAAAAAATCTGAGCTGGGCGCCCTTGACTGTGCCGACGCCATCTTCGAAGTCCAGTTCAAGTTCTTTTGCTTTCAGCAGCCATTCGGGTGTGTCTCCCGGACAGGTCGTGAATTGCATTCCGTGCAGTATCGAGTGGTTGCCTGAACTAAGTGTTATATCAGTCGCGCTGCCTTTTGCGCTGGACCCCATCAAGCCATAATCGACGTCTGTAAAACTGCCGCTCTCTTCGAGGAAATTATATTCCGCGCGGGTGCCGCTAATATGCATGACCGAATCTTCGTAAAACATCTTACCCGGCATGGTCATGATTTCAGTTTGCGGGTCGTATTGCAGCAACTCGGTGGTGAGTAACTGGTCAGCGCGACGCACTTCCACGTCATCACGGGCTTCAGCCAGTCCTATTTTCCGGGCTTCGAATTGCCGGGTAGTGACAGATATGGGCGAGGTCGAGCGGTCCGGTGGGTTTTTGACCATGGGCGCCAGGCTCGGACCCGGGCAGGCAAGCTCGGGAAGCGTGACTTCGGCTGCATAAACGCCACCCTGAATAAACATCAGGACAACGGCTGTAGTCGATAGCAAAATTGGGGTTTTGGAATATTTTCGGATCACAAATCAGCGCCGTATGAAAACAGGGTCAGCGCGCGCATTGTAACAAGGGATTCGAACTTCTGGGTCATGATTTTTATTTTTACAACACGCTGAGGCAGTACAGAAGGCAAGTTGTCACAGATTGGCTTGCGGTGCAATGCCTGTACACTTTTGCTTTAACCATTCCTGCCGTTGGTCTTTTGCCAGTTTTGATCTCTGTTCAGCCAATTGGTGGAATTTTTGCGGATCGCCCCCGCTTTGGTTCCATAGATTCTGGAATGCGCAATGGCTGCCCTCGTAAGTATTGTACAGCGCGAGTCTGGCATTATTGAGCGGTTCCTCAAACCAGGCTGAGAAGTAATTAATACCCTGCCATTTTTCATCGCTCAGGCGTTGATAGTTATCTTCAAGTTCGCGAAATAGGGCAGCTTTCTGCAAACGTTTGGCCGTATCGGTCTGACTGCTCTCATAAAGGCCAGCCAATTGGGTTCGGGTGTTCCCGATCAGTTCGGAAAAGTCTTCGCTGACTTTCTGAAGTTCCTGCCATTTTTGTAATTCAGCCTGTTGTTGCCTGGATTCCAGCCAGACCCTGACCCCGGTTTCCTCGACAAAACTCGCATAACCCTCGTTGAATGGACCATCATTTTTAATATACAGACGTTGGTGCGCGAGTTCATGAAAAAGATAAGCGGCAAGACGAGTGTCAGAACCCGCTAACATGGTGCTGAGCAACGGGTCGTTGAACCATCCCAGTGAAGAATAAGCGGCAGCCGGTGAAACCAGCACATCCAGGCCCTTGTGAGACAGGCGGTTGGCGGACTCCCGGGCCTTTTGTAATTTAAAAAACCCCCGGTAGGGAACACAACCTGCCACCGGGAAACACCATTTTTTTGGTTGCAGGGAGAACTCTTTGGTGGCAACAACATTCCACACCAGGGCCTCACCATCAACTTCAACATAACTGCTATAGCTGCCGTTGAGCGGCAGACCCAGTTGGTTCCGGGCGAAGGTTTTGATCGCTTCGGCCGTTTCCAATTGTCCGGCAAGCTTCGCCGGGGTTGCAGGATTAAGCAATAATGACTGGATATCCTGACGCGACTGCATCAGTTTCTTTTGGCCTGACATGGCCTGCAGGTAATAACCCGGTGCGGAACAGGCGCTAAGACAAAAGACCAGTAACAGGCGGAAAATCATTTTTGATGGTTTTTATCATCCACAAACTTCAGTGAGGCCGAATTAATACAATAACGCTGGCCGGTCGGCGGTGGTCCATCGGGAAAAATATGTCCGAGGTGGGCATCACAGCGGGGGCATAAAAGTTCGATACGCAACATGCCATGGCTGGTATCCGGTCGCTGGGTGACTTCGGCTGTATCCAGTTCGCCATGAAAACTGGGCCAGCCGCAACCGGAGTGAAACTTACTTTCAGAGCCGAACAACGGGTGCTCACAACACACGCATTGATAGTAGCCGGCTTGGTTGTGATCACAATATTGTCCGCTGAACGGTGCTTCGGTACCGGCTTCACGGGTGACACGATACTGTTCGGTGTCCAGTTGTGCCTGCCATTCCTGCTTGCTTTTGCTGATTTTTTTCATAGTGCCTGCCATTGTAATGTATTCTTTTGCGGTCAGAGGCTGCTTTTGTGGGTTGGTATGATCAAGGTTTTCGAAGATTTCGATATCGCATTGGTTGGTCACTATCAGTCGGTGCTGGAGTCCAGTGGTATCGCGACATATATGAAAAATCAGTTTGGTACATCCGGAGCCGGGGAATTACCGTTCATTGAAGTGATCCCGCAGCTATGGGTATTGAACGAGGCCGATGCCGATCGTGCCGAAGCACTCATCCAGGAACTTCATGACCCCGCAAGCCGCGAACAAATGCTGGACTGGCAATGCCCGGCATGCGGCACCCAGCTGGAAGCGGCTTTTACGCAATGTTGGAAGTGTTCAGCTTTGCGGCCGTCACCAAGCTCCCCGGGCTAACGATCCTCGCCCCTGAGTTGACGAACCTCGCTTTCCAGACGCTCTGCGGTTAATTCTGCAGGCGGAATGGCCTGACCGATGCGTAGTTCAATCCGTGCCCGGAATCTATAGGGTCTGCGCTTAATCAGGGGAACGCGCCGGCTGAATAATGAACCCCATAAATTACACAATGCCATGGGGACCACGCTAACCGGTTGTTCGCCCACAATTTTTTCAATACCTTTCTTGAAGGTGTTGATTTCCCCGCTGGCCGTGATAGCGCCTTCAGGGAAAATGCCAAGCACATCACCTGCAGCAATGACCTGGTGGATTTGTTCATAAGCCAGCCTGAGTGTTTCCGGATTCTCTTTGTACGAAGCGATCGGTATCGCTTTGCCGGTTTTGAGTATGAACTTCAGGACCGGTATCTGATAAATTTTGTAATAAGTGACGAAACGCACCGGTCGCCGGATGATTCCGCCGATTATCAGCGGATCAACAAAACTCACATGATTGGCTGCAACGATGACTGCGCCCTCTTCGGGAAGGTTTTCAATACCACTGACTTCTACGCGGTAAATGGTATGTATCAGAATCCAGACCAGAAAACGCATCAGGAACTCGGGTACCAGGCTAAAGATATAGATGGCCACTATCAGGTTCAGGATGGCCGTAAACAAAAATAGCTGCGGGATGGTAAAACCGACACGGCCCAGTAAAATCATGGCGACGATGGCGGAAATCACCATGAAAAACGAGTTGAGGATATTGTTGCCGGCAATCACCCGTGAGAGGTGGCTTGGTTTGGTCCGGTGTTGCACCAACGCGTACAGGGGTACGATGTAAAAACCGGCGAAAACACCGATCATCAGCAGGTTGAAGACGATGCGCCAATTGCTTCCGGTCGTGAAAAAATGACCCAGACCGGTATACACGACGTGTGCATCGGGGCTTGCAAAATACATGTCAATACCAAAAATGGTCAGGCCTATTGCGCCGAGTGGCACCAGGCCTATCTCAACCTGACCGCCGGACAGTCGCTCACATAAAAGCGATCCACTGCTGACGCCGATAATGAACATGGCCAGTAATGTGGACATCAGCTTTGCATCACCACCGAGCACCGTTTCTGAATAACTGGGGATCTGNACCAGGAAAGTCGCGCCGAAAAACCAGAACCATGAAATACCCANNACGCTGTTGAGCACNACCCGNTTTTCGCCGATGAANTTGATGTTTCTGANNGTCTCNGTGATGAAATTCCAGCTGATTTTCAAATTCGGTGCAACTGCCGGAGCCCGGGGAATNTCNCGACTGACCAGATAACCGGCGATCGCCACCAGTAAACCCGTGCCACTNACCCAGACTGGCCAGCNCGCGTCGATGCTCATCAACATGGGGCCAGCGATGGTNCCCGCCAGGATGGCGACAAACGTGCCCATTTCCACCAGTGCATTACCCCCGATCAACTCACCGGGTTTGAGTATCTGGGGAAGCAAGCCGTACTTGATGGGGCCAAACATGGTGGACTGGAAACCCAGCAAAAACAGAACAAAGAGTAACAATGTCAGGTTGTTCAGCCAGAAACCCAGGGTGGCTGCCAGCATGATAAATATTTCAAACAGTTTGATGCCCCTGATCTGCACAGACTTTTCGTACTTGTCTGCGAATTGTCCAAAGATCGCCGAGAACAGGAAAAACGGCAGTATAAAAGCCATCGCGCTGAGGTTGACGATCTGGTTGGTGTTCAGACCCGCCATATGGGCGCTGTTAAAGACCAGCATCGCCGCCAGTCCGTTTTTGAAAATATTGTCGTTGAAGGCGCCCAGCGCACCGGTGATAAAGAACGGCATAAAACGCCGCTCTTTTAACAGATCAAATTGTGAGTGTTCAGCCATGTTGAGTCCAACCGGCTGCTACGCGACCAGTTGGGTAAGAACGCCTGCAATGGTGGCTGTCATCATGGTCGCCAGCGTACCACCCAGCACCGCGCGTAAACCCAGGCGGGCGATATCGGAGCGACGGTTGGGGGCCAAACCGCCAATACCACCCAGTTGTATCGCGATGGATGAAAAATTGGCGAAACCGCACAAGGCATAGGTTGAGATCAAAACTGAGTGTGTTGAAAGCGTGTCCTTGATCTGCCCCAGGTGCAGGTAGGCGACAAACTCATTGAGGACAATTTTTTCACCGATCAGTCCTCCGACGATGGTTGCTTCGCTCCAGGGAACGCCGATGATCCAGGCCAGCGGTGACAGCAGATAACCCAGGATCAGCGACATGCTCAGTGGCTGGCCGGTCAGCGTTTCAATACCCGTAACCTGTCCTATCCATCCCAGCGGAAAATTGATCATGGTGATGAGGGCCACGAACGCCAGCAGCATACCGGCGACATTCAAAGAAAGTTTGACACCGTCTGCCGCACCATTGGCAGCAGCTTCGATGACATTGGTCGAAGTTTGCTCAATATCGAGGTGGACCGTACCCTTGGTCAGGGATTCTTCGGTTTCCGGTCTGAGGAGTTTGGCAATAACGATAGTAGCCGGTGCGGCCATCACGCTCGCGGCCAGCAAATGCCTGGCATAGAACAATCTTTGTGCATCATCGGCGCCACCGAGCATGGCGATATAGGCAGCCAGGACGGCGCCGGCAATGGTGGCCATGCCGCCGACCATCATCGTAAACAGTTCGGATTCAGTCATCTTTGCGATATAGGGCCGCACCACCAGCGGTGCCTCGGTCTGCCCGATAAACACGTTGGCGGCGACAGACAGCGATTCAGAGCCGCTGACGCGTAAACCTTTCATCATCACCCAGGCCATACCCTGTACAACTTTCTGCATAAAACCGATGTGATAAAGCACACTCATCAAAGAAGCGAAGAAAATGATGGTAGGCAACACCTGAAAGGCAAAAATGAACCCGAATTTTTCGTAACTGGCAAGATCGCCAAATATGAATTGACCGCCGACCATTGCAAAATCGATGATTTTGACAAACACGCGGCTGATGGCGTCAAAGAATTCACGTCCACCCGGCACAATGATCACGATGATTGCAAAAATGATTTGCAAACCAACACCCGCCGCAACCTGTTTCCAGTCAACCGCTTTTTTGTGTCGTGAAAATGCATAGGCAACCGAGATCAGAACCGCCAGTCCGAACAATCCAAAGGCAATGCCGCTCATTCAATGCTCCCGTGTTTTCCCAAGGTGTTTTTGATTTATTTTCTTAAAGTACGCAATGTATCGACTTTATAGATTGCTGGCAAACTAAAGCTTGATTCCTATCCAGCGTTGTCCGGCCCAGACTCGAATACATATGATGGCCTGACCAGCCCGGTAGATACTGTTCATGACCCAGATTCCGAGCAGGCCATAACCCAATACCGGTCCAACGATGTACGCGAAAGGCAGGAAAAATACCCACTGTGCGATCACGCTGATCCACATGCTACGGCGGGTATCACCGGCACCGATCAGCGCATTCATCAGGACCATGCCGGTGGTGTCGATGCCGATCACCAGGGCCCAAAGTATCATTGGCAGGTATGCCAGTTGACGGGTTTCCGGATTGCTTAGAAACACACCCAGCAACGGATCCGCGAAAGGAATCAACAGCAGGCTGAGAAAGAGTCCATAAACCAAAGAGATGGCTGCCGCATTCCAGCCCCACAAAGCTGCGTCTTGCGTGTCGCCGCGGCCCAGGGCATTGCCTACCAGCGTGGTTGCAGCGAGGGCCAGACCAAAGGCCGGCAGGATTGCAGTGATATGAAAGGTCATTAACACGTTGACCGCCGCGATTTCCGCCGTGCCTATCTGGCTGACGATCCACATCAGTGTTACCAGGCCAGCCGAGAAAAACACTTGCTGAAGACTTGCCGGCAGGGAC
>BS_KBA_SWE02_21mDRAFT_10000664_pt1 | contig 13007 bp, 14 predicted proteins | sample BalSeasSWE02_21m_FD_9196 | JGI IMG/M metagenome (IMG submission 9196)
CCGGATTGTTAATCATTTGTACTGGAAAAATGACCAAACAAATCGATACTTTTCAAGGTCAGGCAAAAGAATATACTGGCACTTTTGTTTTGGGTAGCACCACACCATCTTACGATTTGGAAACTGAAATCGATGCTACATATCCAACCGATCATATTAATGAATCTTTGATCCAGGAAACTACCAAACAATTTATTGGTGAAATCGAACAATTCCCACCTGTATTTTCGGCTATAAAAAAAGATGGAAAGCGATTGTATGAATTTGCTAGAGCTGGTGAAACCGTCGACATAAAGTCCAGATCTGTAAATATTTCAGAATTTGAAATCACAAACATTAATGATACCATTGTAGAATTTAGAGTTGTTTGCAGTAAAGGCACCTATATTCGTTCATTAGCTCACGATTTTGGGAAAGCATTGGATTCAGGAGCTCACTTATCGGTATTAAGACGAACAAAGATTGGTGATTTTGAAGTAAAAAATGCCATTTCTCCAATAGAATTTATAAAACAACTCCCTTACAAATAATCGTTTAAAGCCTAAAATAATCGATAAAATTATGATTTTAAAATCTTTTTCACTTAATTTAACGTATATATTTGTGATAGTATGCCCTAAAACTTAACTAATTTGAAGTTTACTGAAAGACATAAAGCTGCCATAATTACATTCCTTATCACAGGTATTGTGGTGTTTAGCATGTTCAGTTTTCATATTAGGAAACAAAGTGAACTCATTGCTGAAAGTTATTATGAAGTTGAACCTCCTACTCTTGAAGAACTCAAACAACTTGAAGAACTTGAAGCCCTTGAAAAAGCTCTAAAAACGACAAATCAAGCGTCTAGCGAAGATGAAGAGTTTAAGGAAATGATGAAAAATTTCAAATCGATGAATGCCAACGATTTTGAAAACACCACAAAACAACTTGAAGAAGAAGCTTTTAGTGAAGAAAATGATGTTGTTACTGGTGAATCTTCATATAATACTTCAAGTGGCTATTCTGTTAACCAAGAAGAACTTGAAAAATACCGTAAGGCTAAAGATGTATTGGCTATGCGAACTCCCGAAAAAAAAGAAGAAGACTCAAAGTCTAATACAAGGAGTACACTTACATATTCATTAAAAGGTCGTACACTTTTAGACTATGATACGCCCAGATATTTATGTGAGTATAGTGGTAAAATTGTAGTGACTATTACTGTAAATGGCGAAGGTCGAGTATTAAATGCTGCTCTTAATACATCATCTACATCTTCGAATGAATGTTTAATTGATGCTGCTTTGGATTACGCCAAGATTGTTCAATTTGACCCTTCTACAACACCTTCCCAATTGGGAACAATCACTTTTCACTTTAAAGGAAAATACTAGAGTTGTAATAATCCTATCAAATCTTCCATTATTGTTTGTCCTTTGTCCTTATTGTACCAACGCTGTAAATCTTCTTTAAATTCTGGAGTTATTTTTCCGTGAAGCTGTTTAAAGTCGTCTACTATTTTTACAACTGTACTAGGTCTTGGCCCATAAGTCCCAATAACTTCCTGAGTTTGTTTATCGATCATAATCAGTTTTGGAATTGCCCTAGCGCCATTGGTTAAAAATTGATCCATTAAAGTTTCATTGTCATCACGTAAAACTATTTTTAAATCAATCCCTGTGTTCAATTGTGCCATTTTGTTTATGACTGGCAGAACTTGAGCACCATCGGCACACCATGTTTCAACAACCACCAACCAGGTAACATTTGTTTTAAATTGAAACAGTTTTTTTTGGATGTCATCTGAAACTATAATGGTTTTTTCCAAACGCTTCATGCGTCTATCATTCAACAGTGTAAAATTGATCCGTTCTTCTGTTTTTTCATTACCTGAAGTAGATTGATTTTCAACCAATTGTTGAATAAAATCCCGATATTTATTATAGGTAAAGGTTTTTTGCTTATTGTACGTTAAGTGTTCTAATACCATAATTATTTTGTTATCAAGCTCAAAAGTATCTTCAAAATTTGTTAAAAAACATGACTTTTATCAGAACTCTGTTTATATTTAAAAAAATAACTTTTTATGACTAAAACACATAAATGTGGATGGTGTTTGGGAGATCCATTATACGAATCTTATCATGATCAAGAATGGGGCATACCGGTTTATGACGACAATACGCTTTTTGAATTTTTAATCCTTGAAACCTTTCAAGCGGGTTTAAGTTGGATTACTATTTTACGAAAACGTGAAAATTTCAGAAAAGCTTTTGATCAATTCAACTATAAAAAAATTGCAGATTACAACGACAAAAAAATCGAAAGTTTACTTGATGATGCTGGAATTATTCGTAATAAATTAAAGATTAAGGCAACCATCACTAATGCCAAGGCTTTTATGGACATTCAAAAGGAATTTGGTTCATTTTCTAAATATATCTGGGATTTTGTAGATGGCAAACCCATTAAAAATAATGTCGGAAACTATAAAATTGCTCCCGCCACAACTCCTATAAGTGATAAAATTAGCAAAGATTTAAAACAACGTGGTTTTAAATTTGTGGGATCAACTGTAATTTATGCCCATATGCAAGCTACCGGAATGGTAAATGACCATGAAATAAAATGTTTTAGATATAACGAAGTGTGACTTAAACGATAACGTTTTCGGCTAAATAATATTACGAAAAACTGTGTTATGCTTTGAAAATCAATGATTTTTGATCATTTTTGAACCGACCTTTGTTTTAGAAATTTGTTCATCATTGCATTATTTGAATTTGTCATAAAGGTCTAATCTAAAACAACACTATTAAGCCCTGATAAAATCAGGGCTTTTTAATTAATCATAAATTCTCTTAAAAAGGAAGATCATCATGATCATCTTCGTTTAAATCTGACACAGGCTCAAAGGCATCCATTGGTGGAATTGGAGGTATTTCACCAGAGGCTTCATGTTGTAAACTTTCAACTCTCCAGCCTTGTATGGAATTAAAATACTTGGTTTCACCTTGAGGGTTAACCCACTCACGTCCTTTTAAGTTGATACTAATCTTTACGTCCTGTCCTACTTTGTAATTGTTCAATAAATCGGTTTTGTCCTGAACAAACTCTACCAAAATATGTTGTGGATATTGTTCTTCTGTAGTGATAACCAGTTCTCTTTTTCTAAACCCATTACTACCAAAAGTTTGGGTTTCTCCTATCATTTTAATTTTTCCTTGTACTTCCATTTCTACTTTTAATTATTGTTTTTTCGTTGTTATTTTAGCTATGACAGCAAGAGTTTCCAAGCGCTTTCAATATCGCCATAGCTTAAATAATTATGTGCGATCTTGTGCTTTTCTCGATGTGTCATCATTGTTATGTTTGGGTAACGTTCACTTACGTTTTTAATGAATTTGTCAATCTCTTCTTCAGTGGGCAATTTCTCTATATTTCCAAGCATTCCCAAATCATTGCCTGTTAAAATCATACTGTTCTTAACATGTTCGGGCATAGCATCTACACCAATTCCCAATTGCTGAATTGGCTTCGGAATTTCAAAAAAACCTTTTTTTGCTCTATTGTAATAATTCCCTCCAGCTCTTGCCACTAAATCCAATTTTTCTTGGATAATAACATTGTTCTCATCTAAAACTTCTTCTATAATATGAAACTTAACAATTTCACAAATGATCAAATTTCCTGCTCCACCTTCTGTTCCAAGATGTATAATATCGTTGATCTTACATTCAAATTGAATAGGCGATTCTGCAACCCTAAACGGTTTTACCATGTCAGATTTTATCATAGTCAATCCTGCTTTTTCAAACTCGTTTACACCTTTGGCATATTCGGTACTGCTCAATGAGACTTGTTGGACCATGTCATAATTAACAACATTAATAACAACTTCTCTTACTACTTCAGCGTTTTCAAGGGTATGCTTTTTGGAATTATCCCTAACCCGTCTAGAAGGGGAGAATATCAAAATTGGTGGATTGCTACTGAACACATTAAAAAAACTAAATGGCGACAAATTAGGGCATCCGTCCTTATCAACTGTGCTAGCCAAGGCAATTGGCCTAGGTGAGACTGCGCTCAATAGATAACTATGGAGTTTTTGTGTTGAAAGGTCTTTTGGTTCAAAAGAAATCATCCGTTATACTTAATTTTTTTACCGTTTGATACGGAAACCGTTAAGCTACAAATGTAACCATATTGCTAAAGTTTTAAAAATGAATTGTTGTAATGCTATACAATATTATTAACAGATTTACATTATATTTAAAATTGAAACAAACAACTCAATGACATTAACCATGAATAGAAATATGATACGGTGGATTATAGTCACCGCTTCATTTATAATTATTTCACTTATTCTATGGAATACCTATATTTTCTTTCAGAATTTTAAAGCTGAAGAGCGCATCAAAATGCAAAACTGGTCTGCTGCTCAAACCGAATTTATTAGGACTGATACCAATAACACCAATTTAGACTTGACTCTTCAAATTTTAAACAGCAATACATCAACCCCAATGATAGCTGTTAATAAAGATGGAAGTATTGGAACTTATAACAATGTAGATGAAACTAAAATTGAAGATCCTAAATACGCCAAAAATCTAATCGAAAAATTTAAAAGCGAGAATACACCAATTGAAGTCATGTTTGAAGGCGAGGTCTTTTCAACAATCTATTATGGAAATTCTCAGTTATTGAATAAATTAAAATACTATCCATTGGCTTTGTTGCTCATTATCTTTTTATTTGGTGCTGTTGCATTCTTTTTTTATAGAAGCACAAAAATTGCTGAACAGAACAAACTCTGGACCGGAATGGCAAAAGAAACCGCCCATCAAATTGGAACGCCATTATCGTCTCTGGTTGGTTGGACTGAAATTTTAAGATCTGAAAACGTTAACCCTGGTTATATAGTCGAGATTGAAAAGGATATAAATAGGTTGCAAACTATTACTGAACGTTTTAGTAAAATAGGTTCTATGCCTACACTTGAAAAAATGGATATTGTTAACGAGACCTTAGAGTCTTACGACTATTTGAAAACGCGTTCTTCTAACTTGATCGAATTTAAAATTTCGGCTCCAAGCCAAACACTTTACGTGAATTTGAACAAGCAACTCTTTAGTTGGACCATTGAAAATTTGGTTAAAAATGCCATTGATGCCATGAAAGGAAAAGGACAATTAAGCATTGTCATTCTTCATGAAGATAAATTTGTTAAAATCAATATTACAGATACAGGAAAAGGAATACCAAAACACAAATTTCACAAAATTTTCGAACCCGGTTATACCAGTAAAAAAAGAGGTTGGGGCTTAGGGCTATCTTTAGCAAAACGTATTATAGAAGACTACCATCAAGGCAAAATAAAAGTGCTACACAGTGAACTTGACAAAGGCACCACCATGCAGATTTCATTAAAATTAGCTTAGAATTTTTTTGTTGAACCCTTTATGCCTATTCCAAAAACGAATTGATCCGTTTGGCCAAGGTTTCAAATTCCTCTTTCTCCAGTTTTACTTTAGAAATAAATCGGGCATCATCCATAGTGTTCAAAGGAATTAAATGCACGTGTGCATGTGGAACCTCCAACCCAATTACCGAAACCCCAATGCGCTTACAAGGCACCGCTTTTTCTAATGCGATCGCTACGTTTCTGGCAAATTCCATTAAACCTACATAAGTAACCTCATCCAAATCAAAAAGTTTATCAACTTCTATTTTAGGAATGCACAATGTATGTCCTTTGGCATTTGGGTTTACATCCAAAAAGGCCAAAAAATCTTTGGTTTCTGCTACTTTGTAACAAGGAATTTCTCCATTGACTATTTTAGAAAAGATTGATGCCATTTAAATTGGGTATTATGTAAAGATAAAAAGATTCCGTTGAAGCGGAATCTTTTATGTTGAAATATGTTTAAAAAATTATCGGCTGATTTCTAAAATGTCAAATTTCATGATCCCATTAGGCACCTTGATATCGGCCACTTCGCCCACCGATTTTCCCAACAAGCCTTTACCTATTGGTGAATTCACCGAAATCTTACCAGAAGCTAAATCTGCTTCACCATCGGCCACCAAGGTGTAGGTCATTACCGTACCATTAGTTTGGTTCTTGATTTTTACTTTAGACAATACCAATACTTTTGAATTGTCCAATTGGGATTCGTCAATTAATCTTGCTCCTGCCAAAGCTTCTTCAAGTTTGGCAATCTTCATTTCCAACATGCCTTGTGCTTCCTTGGCCGCGTCATATTCGGCATTCTCACTTAAATCTCCTTTATCTCTTGCTTCAGCAATAGCTCGTGAAGCATTTGGACGTTCAACATCCTTAAGTTGGCTTAACTCGTCTCTTAATTTTTTTAATCCTTCAGCAGTATAATATGATATTTTACTCATAACTTCATTGTTTACTTAATAAAAACATGCTGAACCAAGTTCAGCATAAAAAAAATCCCGCTCACACGAGATTCAAAAACAAATATACAAAATTTTTACTTCAACCTATATTTTGTCGTAAATTGGGCTCGAATTTATTTTGAACATGAACAAGATTATTTTATTTCTATCTCTTTTACTTTTAACAGCTTGTAGTAAAAATGACAACATAAACAACTGTAATTATCTACTTGATTTGGGAGTCAATGTCAGTGTGAATTTAAACTTACCTCAATATAGCCAATTACAATTTACAAGTAATTCCGTTTATATTGCCAATCAAGGAAATGGAGGTATCATTGTGATCAATGTGGGTACAGGTTTACGTGCATGGGATGCTGCCGACCCAAACCATACGCCAAGTATTTGCTCGATTATGGAAATAAATGGCGTAAATGCTAAATGTGGCTGTACCGATGCCAACGAATATAGCCTGTTTACAGGTGGCTCAATAAACGTTCAACTTGCATGTGGGTTAAAAGAATATAGAGTATCTGCTTCAGGCAATAACACTTATATCATTTCCAATTAAAATTTAAGGGTTACTCCAATTAAAAAGTTGGTTTTAGCCTGTGGATAGTATCCTGCACCTTCAATTGTTGTAATGGTTCCCGGGTTTGAAAAATCATCATCATAAGTATAATAATACCCGTTTGAAACATATTTTTCTCCAAAAATATTGTTTACCAGCCCTGAAAATATAATGGATTCAAAGACAAATTTTGGTTTTATTTCATAAGTGACATTAAAATCATTCACAAAATAACTATCCAATTTTGAAGCTTCTGAATCTGCATTGCCCATAAATTGTTCGCCTACATATTTACTTAAAAGCGACATTTGAAAATTGTCCATTGGTTGAAATACTAAGGCATTGGCAGCTACCAGTTCTGGTGAAAATGAAATGTTTGTTTTACCTAGATTGACCAAACTTCCATCTATTGAAGCAATTGATGATTTATTTTTGTTAGAACTCAGTGCTATATTAGGATTAATAGCAAACTGTTTCGAAAGTTTTATTGCTGCATCAACTTCCAATCCCAGTCTATAACTTTCGCCACTGTTCGTTCTAACCGGTGTTCCATTATTATCAATTGATCCAGAAAGCACCAACTGTTCATTATAATGCATATAATAGAAGTTGGCATTTAGCTTTAAAGCATTGGCGTTGTGTCTCCAGCCCAATTCAAAATCATTGAGTTGTTCTGGTTTGATGTTTGGATTGCTTTCAAAATCACCTCTACTCGGTTCTCTATTGGCTCTTGCATAAGAAGCATAAAAGTTGTTTAAATCATTCCATTTATAGGTAACTCCAGCTTTGGGATTAAAGAAATTGTAATTTTTATCAATGTTGAAAGGCATCACATCATCGTTTTGCCCAGACGTTTTATAATCGACAATCCTTAATTGCAAATCTCCATATAAACTTAATTTTTCATTTACTCTATAAGTGGCTTTTGCATAAGTGCTAAAATCTTTTTTCTCTCCTTTTCCATCATAATAATGATCTCCTTTAGAAATGGTATTTGAATATTCTGCCCATACAATTTCACCAAAATGTTTTCCAGAATACTTACTGTAAGACGTTCCAAAAGACATGTCCAAATNCTCATTTTTATAATTGGCGCCCGCATTGATCACGTAAAAATCATTGTCCAACCAACGTTGTCTTACATAATCCATAGAATTTATAGTTCCGCCATTTACCGTTATTGGATCCAATCCTAAAAACCCAAAAGATGAGTCGGAAGCAAAATAAATATTCGAATACAAATAATCATCAACATATTCTTCATAAAAGCCCCTTCCATAAGTATAATTCAATCCTAAATTAGTTGACCAATGATTATCGTATCGCTCGTTCCAATGTAGTTGAAAATGGTCTTGTTTATAATCATCTACCTGATTATCGTAATACCCTTCAAAAGTTCCAAAGTCATCAAATTGAATACCTGCAATATTGAATCTTCTATTTTCATCTATATTTGGGTTTTCTCCTATGTAGGAAATCGTTGCAGCATCAAATCCGTACCACGATTGATAGGTTACTTCAGAACCTCCAAAAACCAAAGCCTTGATTAAAGTGTTGTCATCTTTATAAGCTCCTTGAAGAAAATAGGATTTTAAATCGGATGTCGCCCTATCAATATATCCATCAGATTTAATTTGTGATAAGCGCCCTGATAACTCAAAATGGTCTTTAAGCAATCCTGTACTAAATTTTATAGTGTGTTTTCTGGTATTGAAACTTCCGAATGCGTTTGAAATTTCGGCACTGGCTCGTTCTGAAATGGCATCTGTTAGAATATTGATACTGGCTCCAAATGCTCCCGAACCATTGGTTGAAGTGCCAACGCCACGTTGCAACTGAAGGCTTTCAATAGATGAAGCAAAATCNGGCAAATCTACCCAAAACGTTCCAAGAGATTCAGCATCATTGTAAGGAATTCCATTAATGGTGATATTGGTAGATTGTGCGTTAATACCACGAATTCTAATTCCGGTGTACCCTATTCCAGTACCGGCATCGGAAGTTGTAACAACTGATGGCAAATAATTTAACAATATAGGAATGTCTTGCCCTAAATTACGTTTCTCCAATTGTGCTTTGGTAACATTGGAATGAGTGATTGGAGAAGTGGTATTGACACGGATTGCAGTAACAAGAACTTCGTCGAGTATTTCAACTTTTGTTGAATCTTGTTGTTGATTTTCTTGTGCGCTAACAAAAACCGACAGTGCAAAAAGAACTAAAAATGCGAATATATTTTTAATTTCGGCAACTCTATTTAGAAAGTCGAAATTGAATCTTTGTTTTGAATAATTGTTCCTTTTAGTATTAAGCTCAGTCAAAGTCGATTTCATACGATTATGTTTATAATCGAATAAAAAGAGGCTATTATTCTTTGTTATTTTTGATTTTTTTAAATCCCTAAACAGCATTACCTGTTCTAGGTTCATTGGGTATGATCTCAGCCACTTATTGGCACCCCTTTATTGAGAACGGCATAAAGGTAATTAACAATGAACAATTAATAATGAAAAATGATGAAAACTTTAATCTAGTTCAGGCGATTTTCTTTGTGTTTTCTTTTCTGAAATTTTCCTTTTTGCCGATAAACGTTTAATTTTCACTGACTTAGGAATACCTGTTTTTTTTCGTTTTTTAGGAATAATTAAAGCTTGATGGATTAATTCTAAAAAACGTTCAATCACTAAAACTTTGTTTTTGTGCTGGCTTCGACTTTCATCACATTGAATATGAAGAATGTTATCTTTAGTTAATCGAGATTTTAGTTTTGAAATTAATCTGTCTTTTTGAATTTCATCAAAAACTTTAGATGCATCGATATTGAAGCTCAATTCAACTTTTGTTGAGGCTTTATTGACATGCTGTCCACCAGCTCCAGAACTTCTGATGGCTTTAAAGCTTAATTCTGATATTAACAAAGCTTCATCAAACATATTAGAAGACTTGATGTGGTGCTCTTAGCAAATCGTTTACGGTTTTTACTGGATTGAAGGTGATAAGTGGAACTTCAACAAAAATAGTGTTCCAATTTGCCATACTTCCATTCCAAAGCCCGGGTAGCTCCAATGCTTTTAATTCATTACCCAAATTAGCTTTTAAAGTAATAAATGCTGTTTTTGGATCCACAAATTTGGTTAAATCGAACTTATTTCCTTTATAGTCTTTTACACCACAAACCAAATCTACTGGATTAAAATGTGTGGAGTTTTTGAAGATCTCCTTTTGGTATTTGTTTTTTCTATCAATTTGAGCCGATTCAACAATTTGTAATGAAATGGTACCATTTTCATCTTTCACCCAAAATGGCCCGCCTCCAGGTTCGCCTTCGTTTTTAACCATCCCGCAAACTCGAATTGGTCGATTTAATTTTTCAATGAGATATGCCTTTTGATATTTAAGAGAATATTTTTCAAATTCCTCACTTATAATAATGCTCAACTTACTGGATAAAAATTGTGCAATTTTTAAAAGTTCGTCTTCATCTAAATTTTTCCTTTCTAAATCATTTAAATATTGAAATGCCTGTGTTTGAACTTCCAATAAAATGCCCGCTAACATTTTTTTATAGCTAGCAACTTCTTCTTCAAACTTATATACAACAACATTGTCTATGTTTTTTATAAAAACCAGGTCATTATCCAGTTCGTTCAAGTTTTCAATTAATGCGCCATGTCCTGAAGGTCTAAACACCAAATTGTTTTTTTCATCTCTTAAAGGGGCATTTTTTAAGTTAACTGCAATGGTGTCTGTTTCTTGTTTTTGGTGCGTAAATGAAATATCAAAAGCCGTCTTGGTTTTATTTTCAACACTATTTTCAATTCGTCTAAATTCTTTATCAAAAGTATGATTGTAATTTTCTGAAATTGTAAAATGTAAGTCGGCTTTCCCATTTGAAGAGGCATACAAAGCCGCCTCGAACAAATGCTCTTCAAATGCTGTAGAAATATGGTCTTTATATTTATGGAATGGTAAAAGCCCTTTTGGATAAAAGCTATAGTTGAGCTTATTTTCGTCGAGCATGGCCTTAACAAACAAAAAATTTTGTTCGTCTCCACTTAATAGATCATAATTTGAATAGAGCTCTTTGTTCATTTTCAAAACTTCATCATAAAACGGAAATTTCTCCAGTCCAACAAAAAAAAGGGAAAGATCTTTAGCTTTATTACGGTTGATATAAGAATTGATACTTTCTTTATCTATATTATACTCTTTTAAAAACTGAAACAGGAATTTAAACATTCTGGTAGCGGCACCAGAAGCTGGAACAAATTTCAGAATTGATATTTGGTCTCTTAATTTATCATAATACTTAATGTAAGATTCCTTTTTTTCTTTAGTAATTTTATAAATACCATTGTCGATAGTTGCAACATCTTTTATGTTAATAAACGGCAATCCTGTTTCAAAAAGACTAATTTGTACCTCAACTCTTTGAAGTGTCAGTCCTTTACTCTCTATTTGTTTTATGTCTTTATCGGAAAACATTTTATGCTTTGTTTTTAATAAGTTGATCAATATGCTTAATTGCTGTTTCCAATCGTGTTTTTTTGTCTCCTTTTAGCAAAACATAAGGCCTTTTCTGTTTTATAAGTTCTTGCTCAAATGCTTTGAACATGCGTTCCCTTTCAAGGGGTTTGTCACGTAAATCATCAGCTTCCCAAGGTGTATCAATATACGTTAAAAAGTAGAGATCGTAGGTGTTTTCAAGGGCATATTTTTCCAATAAAGGGTCACAACTTCCGGTATAATACGCTTCAGAATAGACTTTGGTTTCCAGTAAGTCGGTATCACAAATAAGCACCGAATCAGTTTTCTGGGCCAGTTTATTCTCAAGTTTCATTTGACCTTTGGCAATTGGTAACAAATCTTTTGGTTCACAAGTTTTACGCTCGTTGTTCCATTTATCCTGAAGATACTCACGTGCATATTCTGGTACCCAAACTGAATTATAGTGTCTGGCTAGATGCCTCGAAAGCGTTGTTTTTCCTGTTGATTCTGGGCCAAATAAAACGACCTTTATGCAGTTTGAAGGTTGTTGTTTAAACTTTTCTTCCATGAGTTGTAGGCTTGTATTGCCAAAATTAAGAATATTAGGTATTGTAGACCTGTAAAACCGTAACCTTTTACAAAATATAATGGGATAGAAACAATGTTCCCTAATATCCATAAGGTCCAGTTTTCTATTTTTTTAAGAGCCATTAGCCACATTGCAGAAAAAAATACTCCAGTAGTAAACGTGTCTAAAAAGGGAGTTGCTTCTCTAAAATCTTCTAAATTACCGGAAGTCAATTTTGAGTAAGCAAAATGCACACTGTCCATAAACCCTAATGTGTTTGGCATCACATTATAATACCGATAGACCACAATAACAAATATTGATGTAAAAATAAAAATACCTGTAGCTTTGATCTTATCTAGGGTTGTAGTTCTAGAAATAGGAATGTGGTTTTTTTGTGAATCTATGACTTTGCTCCACATATACCAGCCAAAAATGCTCATTAGAGTATAATAGATGTTGATGATCAAATCACCATACAAGTTCCATTGTGCCAACAAATACACATAAATTCCTGTGCTTATGATTCCTGTTGGATACACTAAAATATTTTCGCGTTTTGCAAAAAATACACTTAGAACGCCAAATGAAGCTGCAGTAACTTCCAAAACAATGTTTAGAGCTGTTGCCGATTGGTAGGGTTCGAGAAAAAAATCTAAGATATCCTTCATTTTAGTTCATTGAAAAAAGATTCATTTTCTTCAAAAGCGGTTCCTATAACTACTAAATCTGCTCCAGAATTGTATGCTTCTTGTAATTGTTGTTTAGTCCTTATTCCTCCACCAACAATCAAAGGTGTCTTAATGTCTTGCTTTACCGCCGAAATAATTTCAGATGTTATAGGATGTGTTGCTCCACTTCCAGCTTCGAGATACAACAGTTTCATTCCCAATAAATCACCGGCTTTTGCTGTGTCTAAAATAAGTTGAATATTCTCTCTCTTTAAAGGTCTTGTTCCAGTTACTTTTTGAACCGATGTTTCCTTGC
>BS_KBA_SWE02_21mDRAFT_10000665_pt1 | contig 13006 bp, 10 predicted proteins | sample BalSeasSWE02_21m_FD_9196 | JGI IMG/M metagenome (IMG submission 9196)
GTGGCGTCATCGGCCACGGCAATAAAGGCTCCACCCATCCCCAGTGCCCTTGCCCCTGAACCGACAGGATTAGGGGATGAAGGAATCTCAATCCTCTGAAGAAACTCTGCTGCAAAGGTGGATTTGTCAAGCCGCGCAAAAATTATGAAAAGGAGGCACAAAATGACTAATGCAAATCGTTGCAGCAAGAAGACATCCTCTGCATATAAACAATTTTCCTTTCCTTTCTCTATCAAAGCTCCCTCTCTATAATAAGCTGTATCTAATCCGAATCTTGTATATCAATTGTTAAAAATGGGGAGAGTTAAGGTTGTATATGTTCATAATGGAAAATTTCACGGTCCCAAAACGAATGTATACTTGCCTAAGCCCGCACACCATGCTGCCCAAAATCCTACGACACTGACAGATCAATCTTACACCATCTGCTTCTGTAAGAGAAAGCATGATGCGGTGGATCGACATTCAGCATGTGTAATCAAGCCGATGGCCGGAAATGGATGCAGTTTCTTGTGAAGAACTAAACCGCGTCTTTCAGCTTTTTCCCTGCTTTGAACTTAACGGCATTGGATGCTTTGATCTTGATTGCCTCGCCAGTGCTGGGATTCCGGCCTTTGCGGGCTTTACGGCGGATTTTTGAGAAGGTGCCGAACCCGACCAGTGTGACCTTCCAGTCCTTTTTTTTCAGAGCATTTGTGATGCTGGAGATAAAAGAATTTAGCGCAGCATTGGCAGCAGATTTGCTGATGCCTGCATCTTTATCCATTCGTCCTACCAGCACAGCTTTCGTCATATAATGATCTCCTTTTTGCCAATATGTAGTAACCTGAACCGCCAACAACCTGATTTGAATTGAAGATTTGATCCAGCAGTCTTACCCTTAAACAATATGATACGTTGATGTCAATTCATTTTTTTCAACCCCAAAAAGGAGGCATGAAATGGAACTACTGGAAGCCACGAATTTTTTTTTGACTATCAGAGGATGAATTCTAAAAAAAGCACATTGAAAAACTATGAGTTCGTTCTAACCAGATTCGAACGATATTTCGGCAACATGAACTCATGGGACGTGGAGGCATGAGAGTAGGCGAAGTTTTGAAACTCACACCCGCTGATGTTGAAGACAGAAAGATCTTTATCCGCGATCCCAAAAGCGGAAGAGAAATGGAGGTTGTTTTCATCCCAAAAAAAGTAGCTGACAGGCTCAAGGAGTATATCCGTGAGAAAAAGATTCAGACTGATGAGAAAATTTTCCCCATAAGCTACTCCGCTGCGAGGATGGTTGTGATAAAAGCCGGCCAGCTGGTTGGTGTCAGATTGAGGCCATGAGATGGATCGACAATATCCATGGATAAATGGAAAAAAAACCGGGTTGAGAGCAAAAACGCCTCAGCCCGGAACGGTGAAGATTTGATTTGCCATCCTTTTCCATGCTGCACCAAAAAGATTCGTGCCAGGCAGCTTCTTTTTTTAGGCCCCGGGGCTCCAGGCCCAACAGAACAATGATATGGGTATTCTCGCATCGGGGGTTGGCAGAAATGACAGCATTTCTGGCCCTATTTCTCGTCCAAAATCTCTCTCAATTTTTGTGATAATTCTTTCATCTTGAAAGGCTTCTGAATAAAACCATTGCAGCCTGACTTCCATCCATAAAACTTAGAGCCTGTTTGGAAATTATCCCGTTGCGAGGTTGAGCGAGGCTTTCGAGGGCAAGGAAGCGACAAAAATGGGGCTGAAAGCGTAGCCGAGCTACGTTGAAGACCCATTTTGGTCGATGACACAGCCATCGGAAGCCGCAGCCGACCGCAGTAGGGATAATTTTCAAACAGGCTCTTAGGGAAGACCAGCGAAATTTGGGTAGGAAGTGGCCTCTGTCGACCACCTCTCCCGCCAGAACAACTCGTACCCCCACTTGCCCATGGATGACTCTCGGGCAATTGCATTTCTCTATCTCTATAATATTCAGTACAACCACCATCCCTAAAAGGGTCTTTGACAAAACAATACTCTGCCGTTTCGAGCGACGGCGGGACGGGCGGGCGGTGAAAAATATTCTCTCACTTATTCGCATAGCAAAGCTGGGATATTCAAGATCGCTGAAGGTTTAGGGGGCTAATTTAATATTTATTAGCACATACAATTTACGGACAAAAACCTGTGCAATCACCTGTTTCTACACGAGGATTCGTACCTGCTACGATATTATCATTATCATAAACTGACCCACTCTCAATTGCTGAATTGCTTCCAGCTGATGACTGCAATGAATTAAGATATTTAGCTTGTGCAGCCCAGCCTTTAAGCTCTGTTAGTGGAGTTATTCCAGGCTGCGCATTAATCCTATACTTGAAAGCATAATCCAATATTGCTTCTGTTCCAACCATCGGAATTAAGTTTCCGTCCTTGTCCTTTGGCTCCGGAATAAGATCTTTAACAAGCTTATACTTGGTGTCTTTATATGCGGTAAAAGTGGAAAGCATTTCCATAAAATAAAGGTCAACTGCAACATGGTAAAGATTGCTGGAATCTTGCCATAGATCTGCCTGATTTATTGCAGTAAGCGGGAATATACCTTCACATTTACTGTCCCTAATATCATAAAGATCAACTTTCCATACCATTTTTCCAGGAGTTCTTTTTGTATCAATCCAATATTTTACCCCAGAAAAGTTCATATAGAAATCATTTGATAGAAGTGCGCCCATTTCTGCTGGAAGCAAACCCATATTACCGAGGTACACTAAAGCGCTTACCTCGCAAAGATTGCGTATATCCTTTCCATTAAACCATATTCCCATAAGGGGGTATACAGGTGTTTCATCAGCAAGAGAAAGGCCAAGAGGAAGCGTTGCATATACATCTGCAAAAGTTATCACACCAGTTTTTCCAGGATAAATAGAATCTCGCATGGTGCCTGTGTTTATTTGGCTCACATAAAAAGTTTCTGTACCTCCTTCTAACGCTAATGCATTTGCAATATTTCGGAATGAATCCGAACAAAGCCTTCCAAGTCCATTTTCTCCGTATGCAGTCGCATTGAATATCTGATTTGTGACTGTTAGATCTGTTTTTGCTATCACAGTTTCAAGAGTATAACCAGTTTGGGGCTCCAAAATTTCATCCAAAGAGGCATTTGCTGCATCAACACCTGCCTGTATTGTTGGTTGCCCTTTTATTGTATCGTTTATGGTATGATATGCATAATCTAAATCAACAATTTTGCCTTGTTTTGGACTATATGTGACGTCCAACTGGCTAAGATATTCTGATGCCCATCCTGCACAAAATATATATGTATCATCAATTTTATACACCTTAGTTGTTAAGATATGTTCATGTCCTGATACAATAATGTCAATACCCGTAACTGGAGAATGATGACTTCCTTCAGAATCTGTGTACCCCTTAATGAGATCTACATCATCTCCTGTAGGTTCACTTACTAAAGTCTTTGGTGGCACTATTCCGCCATGAGATATCAGAATGACCAAATCAACGTGGTCATTATTTCTTAAATCAGTTACATGTGCTTGAATAAAGTCGGAAGTATGATCAAATGTTACAGGTGTTGCCATTGGAGCGTCCCTATCAGCTTCCGGCCCCATCCTTCCCAAAAGACCTATTCGTAAACCATTTGTAAGAGTTATTATTTTTTTATCAACAATATGCCCATCTTTTTTGAGTTGCTTAAGCCCATCCAACGAAGAAGAATCGCTATCTATTTTCATATTGGTTGCGACTATGGGCACACTAAAACCATTATCAATAGCATTTTCAAAAAGAGTGAACAAACCAGTAGGAGTCCAATCAAATTCGTGATTTCCAATTGTAATCACATCATAAGACATACCCTGCATGACTGCTAGCGTTATTGGGTTTTCTAACCCTGTCAAATCGTATACCGTACCCATGAAATAATCGCCTGAATCAACTGTAAGAACTGGAATTCCTTCAGCAAGTTTGGAAGCTTTTATCTCTTCTATTCTTGTTGCTACCCTTGAATAACCTCCAAGAACAGATGAACCGTCATTTGTATTTTCAGCGTTAAAATCTGCTTGTGGTCCGTAGCCTTGTGCATGATCATGCATATCGGTTGTTTGTAAAAGCGTGAAATACCTGGAATCTGGTGGGCTATCATCATTAGAACATCCCAAGCTGGCAGAAAGAATCAAACCTAAAACAAAAATTATCCCGGGAATCGTAAAACCAAAAAAGGCTAAATGTCTTTTTTCTTTAATTTCCATAATTCCTCCTTGTTTAATGTGATTTCAATTTCGTTTATACTCAATAGAAGTAAATCCTAAACCTCTTCAACCTGGGGTTTATCACAGAGCACAAAGATGTGATCTCGATCGGAAGCCCTGGCGCCGGAAAGACCCTCTTGGCACAGTCAATCACCTATGCCTCTTGCAATGGTAATGTTAAAGTCCACTTTACCACCGCCATTGATATGATCAATTTTCTCATCGATGCAGAAGCAGATTATTCGCTCCTGAAAAAAAACTCCACTATTATCGCTCGCCGGCGCTCCTTGTTTGTGACGAGTTAGGGTAAATATATGGAGTTCCAGCTTTGCAAGCTCCTGATCACGCCCAACCATTTCCGAAGAGATCTGCATCTCCTGACTGACACCATGAGTTCCTTTTTCCGGATTGATATCCACCGTAACCACCAGCCCCGTATTTACTCCGCTGTGCATTGAGAGAGCGCGGCCTACCTTGGTTTCATAGTGAGGGCTTAATGCCTCAACGAGTGTATGAATTTCCCGTGCAGCCCTGATGGCCCTTATCGGGTCGTCCTCGTGTGCTTTGGATAAGCTTTTTGTTCTTGACCGGTTTGATTATAAGCGAGTTATTGCTTGGTGTCAATTCAGGGACGATTCCCACATATTGCATGTCTTTTCAAAGACCTCAAATGCTGGGTTGCTTGCATGATCTTTGCACGCCACTTGATCCAATTTTTACCGATTTTCAAGCACTTGTAAACCATGAATGGTTACGCCAAAGCAGTGATCATCAATTCTATGGGAAGTCAATCCACAGGGCAATAGGAGTTCCTTGACATACCATCACGTTTTGATTCATATTGCGTGGGAAAATGGATGTGGAAATCAATGAGCCTGGAATTGGGGGAAGCGTTATGGGTTGCCCGGGACAAGAAATGAAAACACGGTTATAAAGGAGACTGAGACCGTTGGAAGTGGGTCTGGAAAAAATCGGTAAGAGGCCAAGCTCAAGGGCCGATATGAAAGTCATTTTTTTGTTGACGCTTGTCCATTTCACAGGAGATTTTTATGCCTCCTTTGTCAATCCGCTCTTTCCCCTCTTTGTGGAGAGATTTTCCCTCACTCTTACCGAGGTAGGACTCATTACGGGGATCGCTCGAATCCTGGCCTTTGTTGTTCAACCGTCCGTGGGCTACATGGCCGATCGTTACCAGGGGCGGCTGTTTATTTTCGGCGGTCTTTTTCTGTCCGTTGTTTTCTTCCCGCTGGCGGGTATCGCCCCCTCTTTTCTAATGCTTGTTCTCTTTATATCGGTAGGGTCCATCGGGGCATCCATGTACCATCCACCCTGCGCCGGCATGGTTTCCAATTATGCAGGTAGACGCCCTGGTCTTAGCATGTCCGTATTTATCCTGGGCGGCACCCTGGCCTTTGGTGCAGGGCCCCTCTTCATCACCTATTATGTGCAGTTCCAAGGGTTGAGCGCGACCCCGTATACCATGATCCTGGGTCTCGGGGTCATGGTCTTTCTGCTCCTGACCGTGCCCAATCCCGGAAGGGAGGCGGTTACAAAACTGGGATTTATTGGATCTATCCGAGAGGTTCTTGGTGCGGCATGGAAACCCATTGCGCTCCTCTGGGTCATCATGGTGCTGCGGGCCTTTGTGGGCCAGTCCTTCATGACCTTCATACCGATACTTTACGCCAGGGAACACTACTCCCTGGTTTCCATCGGGGCCATGATCTCCCTTTTTACGGTGGGAGGAGCCATCAGCGGGCTTCTGGCCGGTCATTTGTCGGACAGGTGGGGTTACAAACCGATCTTTTTTTTCACCCACGGCCTGGCCTCCATCAGCCTTTACCTCTTGCTGGTTCTTCAGGGAGACTGTGTCTATTTGAGTGCTTTCGTAGCAGGATTTCTGGTCTTGGCTACCTTGCCTTTGGGGGTAGCCATGGGCCAGGAGCTGGCGCCCAAAGGCAAATCCATGGTATCCAGCCTCATGATGGGCCTGGCCTTCGGGACCGGAGGGCTGATGACCCCTCTGACAGGGAAGCTGGGGGATCTGTTTTCCATCCGGCCGGTACTCATGTTTGTAGCCATGGTACCCCTGCTCACAACCACCCTCATTGGATTCCTTCCCGGAAAGAGCCTGAAAAGAGCCCAATGATCGTCTCAGTTTTTCCTTTCCGCGGTCCTTTCTTTTTGCCTTGTTGATTTCAATGTCCCTCGGGGAAAAAGCTGATCAAGATTGAATTGGGTATCAAAGGGAAGGGGCATCCGCCAACCGCCGCCGTCAAGGTTGAGGCTCTCCACCCATGATTTGGCTTCGTTCCAGTTCATATCCTTATCAGGACCAACCTTCCACTCAAGACCCGTCTTGGTGTCTTTTACTATTCCATTGGCGTAGGCTACATAAATACCATCCCGCTTGATTACGTTGGAGGTGGAGGAAGGGCGGGAGTAGGAAGGTTTTGAAGGGACACTGGCCACCTCGACACTCTGTTTTTGGCTTTCCCGTTGTTTCCTTTCAAATTCCGCCTTCGCCTGCTCGAACTCCCGGCGCTCCCTTTCAAGCCTCGCCTGTTCTTCTCTGAAGCGGTTACCCTCTATCTCTGTCTTCAGTTTCTCTAATTCCAGCTTTTCTCGATCAAGGCGTTTCCGCTCTTCCGTTGCCGGTTGAACAACCGGTTTCTCAAGGTTTACATTAGCTTCTTTCGGGGGTTCTTCCTTCTCTTCTAATTTCAGTAAGTTTATTATCCTGTCTGTGTGAACCTGCACTTTGTCGGCTGCCACAATCTCTCCGTCAGCAACCTTTATTGCCCGTATGCTGATCTTAAGCATGCCTTGTCCCCACAAAACGTATCTGCCCGTCACCACAAAGTCCGCCCCGACAAGCTTTCCGAATCGGGCAATCGAGTCTTGGTCAAACCACAGATCAGTAACTTCCTTGAGTTCTTCCTGGATTACATCCTGGATTCTTCTTCTCTCAATAACCCTGTATCCATTCTTTACAAGCGCATCCACAATCCCATCTTCAATAAAGGAAGAAACCTCCCACTTTTTTTCCGACCTGCTCTCAATGATTCCGAAAACGGATAGCTTCTTGTTTTTCAGGATCTCCCTGTTTTCTGAAATAAGAGCCTTTGTAACCATCTCAACCCCTTCATCAAAGTCGTAGGTTTGAGCTGAAACTTTTGGAGCAACAGATAACCACCAGATTGCCATTAATCCCCAAAGGAGGACCTTTATCTGAACCTTGCCCCATCTGTTAGTTGCCCTCATTTTACTGCCCTCTCATTTGTTGATCGAGATATTGTCGTATGCCTCAGGTAAGCACTGATACCCAAGAATCCCTCCGAAAGAAAACCAAAAGAAGAATGTATCTCCTAACCCGGATAAACCGGAACAGCTCAAAGCTGAAAGTAAAAGATACAACATACCTTGCATAAGTATTGCACACCTCTTCACTCAATTCTTACCGATTTTCAACAGCTTGTAGACCTAAAAATTCAGAAGTGTCCAACGCAAGGTTAAATGTGTCACCCTTGAATCCATTGCTTTCACTCTCAACAACCAATCTCCCTGGATCTCACCAAGAAATGAAAATCACACAAGCGGGAAAATTCCGGCTGGATTAAGACAGGTCAAATTCAAAAAAAAAGAACTACGGTTAGGGCATACGAAATGATCTTTTAGTTCGACTAAGGAGGATATCCATCTTGAGCAGCCTTGTCTAAAAAGAAATTCCCTCTCTTTTCATCGCTTCTTTCCTCAATTAAAAGCATCCCATATTGATAGGCATTCGGCGCACTCAAGCATCCCGCCTTTTCCGCCTTTTCAAACCACTCTTCCGCCTCATCAATCTCGCCTTCCTCAAGCTATTTTTGAAGTGCCAGTCCTGAAATATACTTGTTGGATGGGGATAAAGATTTCTGTGGATATGTAATGAAAGGGCTCTTGAGAAAGGGTAGGTAAGCCACCAGATGGACGAGAATCGACGTTCAGCGTCAAAGGCATCCATAGCGGCATGGGTTGAAAGTCCGTCCCGGTATCGGATAATTTCTAACGTTTCCAGCCGGATATGGCCTTCTGAGAACCACGAGAATCAACGTTCGGGTGGTGAGGCATGTCAGACAGAGGCCAATGTCAGATAGGTGTCCGTCAAAGGAGTCGCTACAGGATTGCGAGATGACCTTTTGAGGCTTTTGAATATATTGAGGATGGAAGTTGAAAGTTGAAAATCTTTTCTTGCGGAAAACGAAGAAGCCGGTTGACGTAGTTGGGAGGCGGCATTTTCATAGACAATCCAATTTTTCATGACCAGTTCCACTCTCTATGCTTCACAAATCATCATGCCACGTAATCACAAAAGTGGGGACAGGGTGGGGAGCAATCTGGATTTCTTACCCACAAAACGAAAATAAGGGGCTCGGCAAAATTTCCGTAACCCCTTAATTTCATTTGGTGCCTAGGACGAGAATTGAACTCGTACGGTCACAAGGACCGAGGGATTTTAAGTCCCTTGCGTCTACCTATTCCGCCACCCAGGCGTGAGAAAAAGCTTCTTCGGGCTCAGCTTTCCATAAAAGGATGGACCGAAGAGACTGTGTTCCCTACCACGTTTTCTCCTGAAGTGTCAATTCGTAATTTATTCGGAAACGTCACCATTCCCCCTGACGACGTGTCCGGGCATGTTCAGGATAGCTTTTTCCGAGTGTTCAAAACGGTGCATCATCGTAGTCTTCAGGAGGGGCATCATTGCGCCGGGTTTGCTTGGGCGCCTCCACTGAAGCAGAAGGCCCTCCTTCCAGTTTTTCAAGAAAGAACTTCAGGAGCCGGATCGCCTCCTCTTTGCTTCCGAGCTTGATTTTCCAAGGCAGGCTTTTGTCGATTGGTCCCTTTGTGCCATCTTTCTTCTGTGGATACATCCATTCCATAAAGGTCTTTCCATCTTTTTGTTTTGCTGCAACGAAAGAAAATTCATTTCTGTATTCATTGAGGACAACCCCGTCCCCAAACTGGCTGTCTTCGTATTCGTAAAAAATGTCCTGCGTCATGGTTTTTTTCCTTTTTCATTGAAATTGAAGTGAACGATAAAAGGCCAGACACTCCTCCGTCCCGATCAGGGACAACGCCCTATCCACCTGACCCTGCAAAAAACCTTAGCCATTCAAACCTTTCTTGACTGCAAAACCGATCGTTTCAAGAACATACGGTTTCTTCACATAATATCCAGCGCCCAGATTCCGGGCTTCCTTGACACGGTCCGTTTCAGAAAACCCGCTGGCAATAATGGTCTTCTGGTCCGGATGCATTTCAAGAATAGCCCGGTAGGCATCCAATCCGTCCATTCCGGGGTCCATAATCATATCCAGGATAACAAGATCCACCAGATGGTCTTTCAGATAAACGACGGCCTCTTCCCCGCTTGCCGCGGCCACCACCGAATATCCCAGTCTTGTCAACATGGCAGATGCTATGAGCCTCTGTTCTTCCACGTCATCCACGATGAGAATCGATTCGCCATTCCCCAGATACTCTTCAAGGGGTTGAAGCAACTGCGCCTCGGGTGCTAATTCTCTCGTCACAGGGAAGTAGAGAGTAAACACAGTTCCCTTTCCCTCTGTGCTCTGCACATCGACATATCCACTGTGGTCCTTCACCGTCCCCCAGACCACGGCCATACCCAGACCTGTGCCGCTCCTTCCCATGACCTTTTTTGTATAGAAAGGCTCAAATATTTTCCCCATATCTTCCGGTGTTATCCCGATTCCGGTATCTGAAACGGTCAGTGTCACATAATCCCCTGCCGCCACCGTTTCGTAACTTCCGGATGGCCCTTCCAGGCACCGGTTTTCGGTCGACAGCAAGATGGTCCCGCCCCGGGGCATGGCTTCAGCCGCGTTGGACACCAGATTCATGACAGTCTTGGACAGATGAACGGGAGAACCTTTGATATTCAAAAGATCTTCTGTGAGGCTGGCTTCCACAAAAACATTTGAATGAAACGACCTGAGCCTCTGATATTCCGGACTTGCAAGGTATTCGGAGACGGTTTCCGTCAGGTTCACCACTTCGGCGATGGCCACCCCCCGCCTGGCCAGGGTGAGCATATCCTGAACAATGTCTGATGCTTTCTGGCCCGACTTCTGTATCACCATAAGCGGTTTTCTCAAGGGGCTGTCTTCCGGGATATCCATGAGGAGAAGCTCGGGATAACTGACCAGACCGCTCAAAATGTTGTTCAGATCGTGGGCTACCCCACCCGCGAGAGCGCCGACGGCTTCCATTTTTTCGGCCCTCGCCAGTTTTGCCTCCAGTTCCTTCCGCTCCTTCTGTTCCCTGTTCCTGGAGGTAACATCAATGGCATGGATAATGACCGCATGTTTTTCCTGGAAAAGGATCAATGTCGTCAGCATCTCGAACCAGAGTGTTTTTCCCTCACTGGTCTTGTATCGGCATTGGAAATGATCCTCCTTCAGATCACCCTTTTCAAGTGCTGAAATCTTCCCCCTCACCCAATCTCGATCACGGGTATCCAGTACTTCCCAGAATTTCATTGCGGATAGATCCTCCTCCGAATAGTTCAGTGTTTCAATCATGATTTTGTTGGCAAAAATCCATTTTTCTTCCCGTATCATGGCGATATGGGTCAGGGAATGCTCGGTAAGAATACGGTATCGCTCCTCTGAATCCCTCAACTCCTGGAGGATGTGGTTTATTTTCCGTTTGTCTTCCGAAAGGCTTTTGACCATGGCATTAAAAGCGTCAGCCACCTTCCCTATCTCATCCTTTCTCTTGACTTGCAAAGGGTTCAGGTTTCCTCTCCCGACTTTCTCCGCAGCGTCCATAATCTGCTTCAGGGGACGGTTCACCCTCCAGACAAAAAGCAACAGCACCGTAAAAAGGACGATCAAGAGGACGCCGAAGGTCCCGACAGCGACAATTTTCTTCGCCATCAATATGGGCGCCATATAGTCTTTTTCCGAGATGAGGCTCACGATATGCCATCGCCAGAAAGGAAAATATCGGCACGAAATCCTCACCGGCGCGCCCCACAGTTCCCGGACAATAACATCACGCCCCTTTTTCGAATAGTCCGGAAGCACCAGCCTGACAGCGGGAACGGCAAACGTTGCACCTAAAATTTCCCAGTCCTGCCCTACCACAAGCATTTGAATTCCGGAATGCTTGCCATGAATGCCCTTGATCTCTTCAATGGCCTGTTTCTTGGACGACAGATTCATTTCAGGATTGTCTTCCATTCGAAGGTCGAGGAGGTCATCCAGGCGTTCCTCACATATGGTAATTCCCATATCCGACGCATGGGTCAGGGAAGTATCCGCCTGTTCTTTCAAGAAGGACAACAGAGGGGGCTCCAGAAACCTGGTCAGAAAAAAAGAAAAGAGGGCGCCGATCACCAGGACAGGGACCAAGACCCCGAAGAGGAGACTATTTCCGAACGGTCGCTTCATCTTCTTTCCCATAATCATCTTCTCATCGACCGAGTTTGGGAAGGGAAGTACTCATTTTTGCAGGATACACAATCTCTTTCTTTCCATCCTGCCATTGGATAAGAATGGGATTGTGGCCGATCTGCCGACCCGTGTGATCAACCTTGAATCTTCCAATGACGGTTGCGGTATCAAGGCTGCTCACAAAATGCCTGATTTTCTGGTGGTCGATGGAACCGGCGTACAGGATCGCTTTCTCCAGGATCTGGCAACTGGAATAGGCAGATCCTGCATGGTAGGTGGGCATTCTTCCGGAAAAAGATCTGAAATCACGGATAAACTGTGCGGTTCCCGGAAAGGGAATCCTTTCATCGGGTTCCCACTGAGAAGGGCCGAATACCCCCTCTGCAAAAGGCCCTACTTTTTCACGGAAATCCATTTGAACCGGAACGATCGTAAAAGCAAGGGCGCCGGGGCGATAATTAATTTCTTTCATCATCTGAATGAAACGATAACATTCCGGGGGATACCCTGAAAAAACAAGCCCATCGACATTTTTTCCCATGACCTGTTTAAGAAGAATAGGGAATTCTCCGGCAGGATCATTAAAGCCCCGGCAGTATACCACATCCAGGCCAAACCGCGCAGCCCATTCACGAACTCCTTTTTCGATAGACTTATTGAAAGAGGTATTTTCAAAGATAATACCGAGCGATTTCAGACCGTTTCTGGCAATTAAATCCAGGAACCCGATGAAATACCGGCCTGCCGGCGCATACACCCCAAAGATGTACTGGTATCCTCTTTCCCAGATTTCTTCACCGGCGGCGGCACTGCCCAACATGACAACCTTGTGCTTCTCCGTCACATCGGAAGCCGCGATAGTCAGGGGCGTACCGTATGGAGACAAAACCAGATCGACCCGATCTTTGGTGAGCAATTTTTCATAAAGAGAACCGACGATATCTTTTCGACTCTTATCGTCATAAAAAACCAGTTCCACCTTACGTCCCAGAAGACCGCCGCGTTTATTTATCTGATCCGCCCAGAGCTGATACCCTTTCCGGACCATAGCCGACGGTTCCATGTATTTTCCCTCCAGCGATACGGTGGCGCCGATACGGATCGGTTTTTCGGCAGCTTCTGAGAACACAATACCGCTGAACAGCAGAAGCATTGACATCCAAAGAGTCGTACAGATCCTTCCCATGACAGTTCATCCTCCCTTTCTGAATCTAAGGCTCAATGCAATTCCCTGCCTGGTGGTGGACTCTTTGAATATAGCTCCCTGGCTTGGGGATATTTTTCCATGAGGATTCTGGA
>BS_KBA_SWE02_21mDRAFT_10000666_pt1 | contig 13006 bp, 15 predicted proteins | sample BalSeasSWE02_21m_FD_9196 | JGI IMG/M metagenome (IMG submission 9196)
CTGACTCTCCGCTAAGTTCTTATAATATAAGGAGTTACGGGTATTTTTATACTATTCTGCAACCACACGTTCTGAAAATCAATTTTAACTCATTTTCTTGTCTTTTTTCCTCTGCAATTCATTTATTAATTGGATCTCTTTTTCGAATGTAGCTAGTTTTGTTGAAACTAAAAAAATGATATTATTGAAGTGATAAATCTCAAGCTGGGAAATTATCTCCCAGCCAGCATTTTAACACAGTATTGATTGTAAATAGCTCTTTATTGTTTGCTTACATAACACAAAAAAAACCTAACCCCACACTAATATTCATAAAAAACATCTTTTGTCGTTAACCCGACAACTCTCCCGCCTGAATAAAATTATTTTTCATTTAGAAATTTTTATAAACAAATTATTATAGAGGTTCACAATGAAATCTAATTTATCAATCAACTCAGCAATAGTAGCTGGATTAACAGCAACCGTAGCGATGACAATTTTTACTTTTATGGCTCCTTTAATGGGAATTGAAATGAACATTCCTGCAATGTTAGCTGGAACGATGGGCGCACCGATAATAGTAGGATGGATAGCTCATTTTATGATCGGGATTATACTTGCAATAAACTTTGCTGCTGTCTTTTATCCAAAGTTTGGATTATCCAACCTGGTAAAATCAGGTATGATGTTTTCTTTAATTCCTTGGTTAATGGCTCAGATAGTTGTTATGCCGATGATGAGCATAATGAACGGCGGTAGTTATGCTGCTGGTTTCTTTTCCGGTTCAATAATGTTAGCAGGTGCAAGTTTAATGGGTCACCTTTTATATGGCGTCGTATTAGGCTTAGTTTACAAACCAGGCGTTGCTCCTGCTTTAACACCGCAGACTAATTTATAGTTGTAAAAAATAAGGATTTATGATTTGAATAAGATTAGAATATTTTAATTGATTAGATATTTATTATAATAAAAGCCCGCTTCTAAAAAGACCGGGTTTTTAATTTTAAAAAACAGATTTGTCAGAATTTTGACAAAACAGATATTATTCAATTAATATATTTAGTGCAGATTTAGTGAATAATGTAAATTGCAATAAAGTTTCTCTTAACTGATTACGTATGCAGTTAACAATCCGATCGATTTTGATGAAATGATTTTATTCTAATTGGCTCATAATTTTTTAAGGAGATAAATTGAAAGACAATTATTTCGAAACTATAAGAGATGTTTATAAATCAGCAGCAGAAAATCCGGATGTTGGACTTTGCTGTACCACAACGCCGATATGGCAATTGCCCGATCTATTTATTCCACCTAAAATGCGTGAAATGAATTATGGATGCGGATCAACATTTAATCCACGAGATTTAGTAAATAATCCAACTGTATTATACGTCGGAGTTGGTGGAGGAATGGAACTGCTTCAATTCAGTTATTTTACGAGAACACCCGGAAATGTTATTGGTGTGGACTCAGTAGTTGAAATGCTATATGCTTGTAAGTCAAATCTTCTTGAAGCAGAAAAACATAATGATTGGTTTAAACTAAATTTTGTGAACTTAAAATCGGGTAATGCGCTTAATCTTCCTGTTGATGATAAATCTGTTGATGTAGCTGCTCAAAATTGTCTTTTTAACATTTTTAAGCAGGATGATCTGAAAAAAGCATTAAGTGAAATGTATCGTGTATTAAAACCTCACGGCAGATTGATTTTATCTGATCCAGTTTGCGAAAGCGTAATGCCAGAGAATTTAAAAGATGATGAAAGACTTAGGGCGCTATGTTTAAGTGGCTCAATCCCATTATCAGATTACTTAAAATTATTAAGTGAAACCGGTTTTGGAACTATTGAAGTTAGAGCAAAAAGACCTTACAGAGTTTTATCTCCTAATCATTACAACACCGACAAATTAATTTATATCGAAAGTGTCGAGATTTGTGCTTTCAAAGATCCTGTCCCTGCTGATGGCCCTTGTATTTTTACTGGTAAGACTGCAATATTTTTTGGAAAGGATCATTTATTCGATGATGGTAAGGGTCATTTATTAATGCAGAATCAACCTTTAGCAATTTGTGATAAAACCGCAGTAGATATTGCAAGTTTGGGTAGAGATGATATTTTCATCAGTGAATCAACCTGGTTTTACGATGGTGGCGGGTGTTGTTGGCAAGTCATTAAAGAAAATGATTAACTCATTAGCATTGCGGATGAGAAATTCATTTATCAATTACTTTTATAATCAAAATTTTTACAAGCACCTTTTTCAATCTCATTGTTGAGATAATCAGCTAGCTTCTGCTCGTTTATATCGCCATAAGAGTATAACTTCTGATTAATATATAAGGAGGGAACAATTTGTGTTTTTGAGTTCTTAATGTCTTTAATATTTATTACAGAAAATAAAATTTCGTTTCGTTTTTTTGAAAATTCTTTTAATGCCTGCTCGACTCGATTGCAAGCGTTACAATTATCTTTTATTATTAATGTAAGATCCATTTTTTAACTTAACTACTCTTCCTAAAATTAAATGTCAATTATCGGACAATTTATTTTTTTAGTAGCTCTTGAAGTTCCACCAACTTATTAATAACTAATTTCTTTCTGTCAAAATCAATTATAGACTTTTCTCTTAAATCGGTTAAAACGTCGTTTACGGTTTGACGTGCACAAGCAGTAAGATCAGCAATATCCTGGTGTTTTAGGAACGGTTTAACAAATATTTGATCCCCGATTTGTTTCCCGTTGTCATTTGATATTTTAATTAAAAATGAAATAACTCTTTGCTTAGCATCCTTAAATATTAAGTCTTCTATTCGTTCCGAGTAACTTTTAAGTTTAAGTCCAATTATTCTTGTAAGCCGTTTATTTAAAGTTGGATTCTTTTCAACGAACTGAGAGAAGTCATCTTTATTAATTGCGCAAATAAGAGAAGGGTCCATAGTTACTGCAATATCGGTTCTTTCGCCTTCATCCAGGTAAGACATTTCTCCAAAAACTTCACCTGGGTTGATGAAAGCTACTACCATTTCTTTTCCATCAGTATTGTACTTACTTATTTTGACTCTTCCGGTCTTTAAGAAAAATATTGAGCTTGAAGGTTCATGCGGAAAATATATCGGCTGATTTTTTTCTACCTCTTTCATTGATGAAATTTTATTCAACTCCATCATACTATTTTGCTTTAACTCACCAAAAAGATTGAAATTCTCTAAATACCAAAGTTTTGATTTATCTGCCATGTAATAATCCCTTAAATTTATCTGAAAATAAGATTTATTAAAGATAACTTTAATAAAAATATACTAATGCATTAATATTTACCCACTTATTATTTGATATTTTGTCAGATAAATGACAAAGTAATTATTATCTTCATTTTAATTTGTCGATATAAAAGAGGAAGCAATGCAAAAAATATTGTTTTACATAACTATATCAATACCATTAATTTTAATAGAAGGCTGTGTTCAACCAGAATCAACAGTTTCTTCACTCGACGGAAATAACTCGCCAGTCATAGAAAGTGTGTTTGTCGATCCAGTTATTATTAATGTCGGAACAACTGCAACTATAAAAGTAAATGCAAGTGATCCAGATAGTGATCAATTGAAATATGGATGGTCTACGGCGCTTGGAGATATTATAGGAAGTGGCGCTGAAGTGAGATACACCGCGGCTTTCTGTTGTGTTGGGTCTAATATAATAACCGTGACCGTATCTGACACCAGAGGTGCTAAAGTTTCCAAAGATATTTTAGTAGAGATTAATCCTTAAGAGTATGAGAAATATTACTATTGCATTTTTAATAATTTGTGTGTCCCCTGTTTTATTTACAACAAATACATTCGCACAAGGTTGTTGCACTGCTGGAGCAAATACATTTGGTGGATTGGAAAGAGGAATAAGTAAAAAAGGAAATTTACAAATAGGCACTAGTTTTCTTCATACAACTTTAAATTCCACTTTTAATGGCCGAGAAGAAATTTCTGATCCACTTAACAGAACTTCATCAGTATCCTCTTTTAATTTAGAACTTGAATATGGAATTTCAGAAAAAGTATCTGTTTTAATTTCCAGCACTTATGTTATTAAGAACCGTGAAACCACAGTTAGATCAAATTTAGATAATTCTAAAGAGGTAATTAGTTTTGATGGGAAGGGAATTGGAGATGTTATTATTCTTGGAAAATATGAAATAATCACTCCTTCTATTTTATCTCCACTTGGACTGACACTTGGAGGTGGGGTTAAATTGCCTGTTGGAAGCTACACGCAAGCGGTTGATGATACACGATTAGCTATTGATTTACAACCGGGCACAGGCTCAACAGATGTTTTATTATGGGGTAATTTTTATAAAGGATTTCAACCAATCGGTCTGGCATTTTTTATTTCAACGCTTTACCGTTATGCGGGATCAAATCTTGATGGCTACAGGTTCGGTGATGAGTTTATCTTTTCATTGGGCAGTGAATATTATTTTACGGATTATTTAACTTTTTCTCTTTCTGCAAGAGGTCGATTTGCAGATGAAGATTACTGGGGCGGGAGATTTTTACCTAGTACAGGCGGAACTTATTATGATCTACTGCCAGCTTTGATTTATTCTGAAGGATCATATAACTTAAAAGTTTTTTACCAAACTCCTATATACAGGCATGTTCAAGGTATACAATTAACATCAAGCAGTATTATTGGTGTAGAGCTACTTTTTAATTTTAACTTAAATAAGGAATGAAATATGAAACACATATTACTTTTTCTGATAACAGTGCTTTTGACACAACATTCTTTTGGAGTACAAATGTCAGATGATAATAAAAAAGTGGCAAATAATGCCAGCGAAATCTGTCCAATTAAAATTAGCGAGAAAGTCCCCAAGGTTTATGTAAGAAACCTTAAAGGAGAATTAATAAATCTGCAAGATATCGTAAATCAAAAACCAACAGTTCTTATATTCTACAGAGGCGGTTGGTGCCCTTATTGTAATCTGCAATTAGCAGATCTTAATAAAGTAGAAAAGGATTTATTAAATATGGGTTACCAGTTGGCAGCAATAAGCATTGATAAACCTGAAAAACTAAAGGAGAGTTTAGATAATCATCATCTGAATTATACTCTTTTTTCAGATAGTAAAGCCGAAGCATCAATTGCATTTGGTTTAGCATTTAAAGTTGCTGATGATTATTATAAAATGTTGTTAAGTCACAATATGAATCTCCAAGAGGCATCTGGAGAAAATCACCATATCCTTCCTGTACCTGCTGTATTTATTGTTGATCAGGAAGGGATAATTCAGTTTGAATATGTAAATCCAGACTATAAAATAAGATTAGATGGAGACATTTTATTAAAGACCGCTGAAAAGTATTCTGACAAAGAGAGCCATATTACTAATTGATTGCAATCTTGCTTTTCGTTTTACTTCTCTTATCTGGTAGTTTGTCAGTTATCTGACAATAAACACATCACAATAGAATTAGATTTAAAGTGTAACACAAATATTTATGAGTTGGATTATTTATTTAATTCGACCATAAATAATTTTTTTTAATAAATTTTTAGGAGTTTTATATGAGGTTCATGATAAGAAAATCTGTCATTGTTCTTTTTATCTCGTTAGGTTTTGTACTAACGGCACAAGCACAGGATAATAAAAGTAGAAAAGAGATTATAGAATTAGGCGGTTCTTGTCCAGTCGCTTATTTAATGATGGGAAAGGATATGAAGGGTGATGCGAAGTTTGCATCAGAATATGATGGCAAGACCTATTACTTAGCTAATGCAGATGCAAAGAAGATGTTCGATGCAGATCCCAAAAAATATCTTCCAAAATATGATGGATTCTGTACTACAGCTGTTGCTATGGGTAAAAAAGTAGAGTCTGATCATCAATATTTTTCAATTTATGATGGATCGACCTATTTATTCTCGAATAAGATGGCAAAAGATACTTTTGATAAAGATCCCAATATGGTGATACAGAAAGCTGATAAAAATTTTGTTGCCTTAAATAAGTAATTTGAATTATATTTTAATGTATTAAAGGTCCTGCAATATTTAGTGCGGGACTTTTAATTGTTCATTTACTCATTCATAAAAAGATTACGAATAGCAAATAATTTTAAGGTCTAAATAGTTATTTTAATATTAAACTATTAATTAAGTGCGATAATGAATTTAATATCTAAATATTTTAACTGGCTTCAAAAAGATAATCCGGTTGGTGAAGTAGAACGTTATCCTAGAATAGATGAGAATGGCGAAACAACCGTAAAAGGTATTTTTGTTACAGGCGATCTTACTGGTATTCCTCTTCTAAAACTTGCTGCTGAAAATGGACAGAAAGTTGTTCAGTATATTCTTAATACCGATGATTTTAAAAAATTAAAATCAGCCAATACTAATAAAGATATTTATGATGTGATAATTGTTGGTGCAGGTCCTGCGGGAGTTGCTGCAGGTTTAGAGGCACAGAAACAAAACATCAATTTTAAGATTGTTGAATCATCTCAAAAGTATAACACCATAATCAACTTCCCCAAAGGTAAACCCATCTATGCTGAGCCGGTTGATTATAAACAGCAGGCTGATCTTATAATCAATGAAGGCACAAAGGAATCTTTATTAGAAGTACTTTATTCTCAAATCAAAAATAAAAATCTGCCTATCGAAGAAGGTGTGATGGTTGAGACCATTAATAAAGTAGGCGATCATTTTGAGATTGTTACAAAGAAAGAAATATATAAAGCACTTCGGGTAATTCTTGGTATTGGAAAATCTGGTAATTCAAGAATGTTAAAGGTTCCCGGTGAAACTCTTCCTAAAGTTTATAACAGATTATTTGATCCTGTTGATGCCAAAGATCAAGATGTTCTAATTGTTGGCGGCGGTGATACTGCTTTAGAAACAGCGATTGCTGTTGCAGAGTATGCAAAATCAACAACAATATCTTATCGCAAACCGGCTTTCTCTCGTCCCAAAGAAGGTAATGTTGAGAAGTTAAATAAACTTGTCAATGATGGTAAGCTTAAGCTGATGATGGAATCGGATGTTAAAGAAATTAAACAAGATAAAGTCGTTCTTGTTGATAAAGATAAGAATGAAGTTACAATAGATAACTCTATGGTTTTCACAATGATTGGCAAAGAGCTTCCGTTGGATTTTTTCAAGAGATCAAAGATTCAAATTGAAGGAGAACTTTCTCTTACGGCAAAACTTCAGTTTGCTTTGCTTATACTTTTTGCTGGTGTTTTGTATTTCGGTAAAAGTAGTGCAGATCTTTTTGAACATTTTTTCGGTAAAGTTAATTCGTGGTCGGATGTATTTTCAAATCTTTTCAGTACTCAGTTCTGGAGTAATTTTATCGCCTTACCGGTTTTAATACTTCAAACCATTTTTTCGGATACAGTGAAAGTTTGGAGTTTCACAAAATATTTTAATGCTTTTGTTGCTTATCTCTCGTTGGTCGGATTTATTCTTCTTGGAGTCTATCTGCTCTACAAATTTTTCAAAGATTATCTCCCTCAGCTAAAACTAAATTGGCAAACATTTAAGTATTTCTATTTTATCACAATCGGAGTTTTCTTTGCAATTGTTTTTTTCGGCGGAAGATATTTTGGGGTTGAGTTATTTGGTAAATCCCAGGCATTCTGGTATACTGGATTTTATTCGCTTACAATTCTTCTTTTTGGATTAAGAAGAATTAAGATGAAACCTACACGTTATATAAAATTACAAACGTGGAGCCTAATTCTTATTCAAGCATTGCCACTTTTCATCTTTCCAGAATTCCTTTTCCCTCTATTAGGAAAAATTGGTGCACTTGGTACTAAAGATGGATTTATGCTCACACAGATTTTCCCCGGTGAAAGTTACTGGCGGTCTTATGGATTTATCTTAGCCTGGCCTTTATTCTTAAGTAATATGTACAGTTCTAATGTAACTACTTTTTGGTTTGTCTTTAGTTTTATTCAAACATTTGTTTTCATTCCATATATAGTTTATCGATGGGGCAAAGGTGCATACTGCGGTTGGATTTGTTCCTGTGGCGCTCTTGCAGAAACTTTAGGTGATGAATACAGAACCTTAGCACCGCATAGTCCAAAGGCAAAAAAATGGGAAAACTTTGGTCAGTGGGCTTTGCTTGCTGCTTTTGTAGTTACAGGGTTAAAACTATTAAGTGGTTTGTATGATTTAAATATTCCAATTATAAATGAAAAAATTTCCTACACAGCAGATATTCTGCACAACTTTTATTACATCGGTATTGATGTGATTTTTGCCGGCGTATTTGGTGTTGGTGTTTATTTCTTTTTAAGTGGAAGAGTTTGGTGCAGGTTCGGCTGTCCGCTTGCAGCATGGATGCACATTGTAAATCGTTTTTCACGTTACAGAATATTATCTGAAAAGAAAAAATGTATTTCGTGTAACATCTGTACAAAGGTTTGTCACATGGGCATTGATGTTATGAACTATGCCAACAAAGGTATTCCAATGAATGATGTTGAATGTGTTCGCTGCTCAGCTTGCGTTGTAAATTGTCCGACTCAGGTTTTATCATTTGGCTCTTTACCAAAGGCAGATCTTGATAATAAACTTTATAAAGATATAAAAATTGATTTGAGCAACAAGGTTGCAAACTGGGGCAGCGGATTATAAGTAATGGGTATTAAGTATTCAATCATAATTCCAACCTTAAACGAGGAATATTTTCTTGAAAAGATTTTGTTGCACTTAAAATCTTTTGACAGAGATTTTGAGATAATCATTTCTGACGGAGGAAGTTCTGACAATACATTAAGGATAGCAAAGCAGCACAACACAAAAATTGTTAAATCAGAAAAATAACGAGGGACACAATTAAACAAAGGTGCTGAATGCGCAAACGCTGATGTATATTTATTTCTACATGCCGATACTTTTTTACCTGATAATGCTTTCGATCTTTTAGATAAATTCTTTGAGAATGCAGAAAATCAGATATGCAGGTTTTTGCTTGGCTTCGATTTTAACCACAAGCTTTTGGATTTTTATTCAGCCTTCTCAAAATGTAATACTCAGTTTACAAGATATGGTGATTCGGCAATTATCATCAGAAAAACACTGTATGAAAAGTTAAACGGATTTGATCATAGAGAAACTTTTGAAGATGTAGATTTCTTAAAACGTGCTTCAGCGATGACTGAAGTTACTGTTCTCAATTCGAGTGTGGAATCATCAGCAAGAAGGTTTATTAAAGATGGAGTTATCAGGCGGCAACTGTTTAATATTTTATTATTCACAGGATATATTTTTAATTTTAGCGAGAAAACATTAAGTAAAATGTATAACAACACAATAAGCAAAACTAAAACCGATTCACTAATCATTTTTCTTCGGTATCCGAAAATTGGTAAAGTTAAAACCAGACTTGCAAAAACAACTTCATCGGAATTTGCACTTAGATTTTATAAATCGTGTGCAGAAAATTTAATTAATAATGTTAAGAAAATTCCTAAAGTAAATCGTTTTGTTTTTTATTCTAATAAAAACGAAAAAGATGAAATAACTAATTGGCTTGGCGGTAAATTATTTTTTGCGCACCAGGAAGGCGATGATCTTGGCAGCAGAATGAAGAATGCTTTTGAAAAAGTATTTACAACCGGTGCAAAAAAAGTGATTATCGTTGGAACTGATATACCTGATTTATCAAATGACATTATTCTGAAAGCTTTTGAATATCTGGACAGAAATGAGTTTGTTATCGGACCTTCTAGAGACGGCGGATATTATTTACTTGGAATGAAAAAGTCGTATCCAATTTTATTTGAGGATATTGAATTCAGTACCTCCTCAGTTTATGCGAAAACAATTAAAAAGATTAATGAAATAAAATTAAATTTTCATATCCTGCCCGAGCTTCAGGATATTGATACAGAGACTGATTTACAGCAATGGTTAAACAGCAGTTCGGTTAATTCAATTAAAGATTCAATTAAATTAAGTTATGAAACCACTTAGAAAGATTATTAGTGAAAAGAAGATATTTAGCAATTATCTGCAATTTGTTTTTAGTTTTGATTTTTAGGCAAAACTTGTTAGCTCAAGATCATCAAATGTTTACTAACATTTTAAAGAATTATGTAAAAAACGGATTAGTTGATTACAATGGATTGCAGAAAGATAAAGAGCTTGATAAATATCTCACACAACTTTCTGTTACAAATCCTGATAAGCTGAACAGAAATGAGAAACTTGCTTTCTGGATTAACGCATACAACGCTTTTACACTTCAGGTGGTTCGCGATAATTATCCGATAGAAAGCATAACCGATTTACACACCGGCGGAAAAATTATTGGTTATTTGATTGGTAAAACTGTTTGGGATAAAGAGTTTATCACAATCAATAATAAAAAATATTCGCTTAATGATATTGAACATAAGATTTTACGAAAGATGAATGAACCCCGAATTCATTTCTCAATTGTATGTGCATCCATAAGTTGTCCCGAAATTCTAAACGAAGCGTTTGAGTCTGATAAAATAGAAACTCAATTAGAAAATCAGACAAGAAAATTTATTAACGAAAAGACAAGAAATCATTTTGATTTAAAAAACAGAAAAGCATTTATCTCAGAAATATTTAATTGGTTTGGAGATGACTTTGGTAAATCTGATATGAATATCTTAAATTTTATCTCAAAATATCTTCCGGAAAATATTTCAAAAGATATTAAATCAAATATTTCTAAGTGGGATATTTCTTACAACGACTATAGCTGGAATCTTAACGAATTAAAATAAAGGAGTTCAATAGTGAATTATTATGAATCAAAGGATCTTGGTCGTTTTGCTGAAGTTGGCAAATTCAAACCAGAGTTAATGAGAAAATTTTTTGATTATTATGGCGAAGCAACCGGTACAGACGGGGCCTTATCCAAAAGAGAAAAAGCACTTATAGCCCTTGCAATTTCGCATTTCAAGCAATGTCCTTACTGTATAGATGCATACACAACAGCAAGCCTAGAATCAGGTGCTAACCCGGATCAAATGACCGAAGCAATTCACGTTGCAGCTGCAATGGCAGCAGGAATGAATTTAGTGCATGGGGTTCAAATGCTTAATAATTTAGAAAAACATGGAGCTTAAAAATTTATGAAAGGAAAAGTATGAGGGAAGATGCTCTGCACTTGGTCATAAAGAATAAATACGATTTTGAAAGTAAACTAGAAACTAACAATCTTGATTTGCCTCCTCTAACTATTGAAACGCTTCAAGTAAACATTACACTTAAATGTAACCAGGCTTGTTTGCACTGTCATGTTGACTCTTCTCCAAAGAGAACAGAGCAAATGAATAAAGAAACAGTTGATAAGTGTTTGGAGATTCTGAGATATAATCCCCAGATAAAAAACCTTGATATAACTGGTGGAGCGCCGGAATTAAATCCTCATTTCGATTATTTCGTAATTGAAGCAAAAAAACTTGGCAAGCATATAATGGTTCGCCATAATCTTACAGTTACGATTGATGGAGACCCGACTACTAAAGAATCTAAAATGTATTTGCCAAATTTTTATGCGGATAATAATGTTGAAGTCATTTCGTCACTTCCTTATTACCAGGAATATTTTACAGACAGNCAAAGAGGAAAAGGTGTTTTCCAGAAAAGTATTGACTCACTAAAAATGCTGAACGATGTTGGTTACGGAAATGAAAATAGTAACTTAATACTTGATTTGGTTTATAATCCCGTTGGTGCTTTTCTCCCTGCATCACAGCAATCTCTTGAAGAAGACTTTAAAAAGGAACTCTGGGGAAAGTATAAATTAAAATTCAATAGCCTTTATACCATTACAAATATGCCAATCCATAGATTTAAAGAACAGCTGGAAAGAAGCGGAACTTACGAGGAGTATATGGAGAAATTAGTTAATGCTTTTAACCCAGCTGCAGCAGAAGGTGTTATGTGCCGATCACTTTTAAGTGTTTCTTATGATGGAAAAATATTTGATTGCGATTTTAATCAAATGCTTGATATGCAAATAAATATTAACAAACCGATGACAGTTTTTGATTTTGATTATATCAAGTTGCTAAAAAGATCAATTGAATTTGATTCACACTGCTTTGGCTGCACTGCGGGTGCGGGCAGTAGTTGCGGCGGAGCTATCTCTGAATGATTGATGGCAAACGAATAGTTGTAATCATTCCAGCGTATAATGAAGAATTATCTCTCCCAAAGGTTATTAAAGGCATTCCTAATTTTATTGATGAAATTGTAGTCACAAATAATGGTTCAACAGATAACACTGTTGCTGAAGCAAGAAAAGCAGGGGCTACTGTTCTTACCGAATATGAAAAAGGATACGGTGCTGCTTGTCTTAAAGCGATCGAATACATCAAAGATAAAAAATATGATATTGTAGTTTTTATTGATGGCGATTATAGCGATCATCCTGAAGAAATGAATTTGGTGGTTGGGCCAATACTAAATAATGATTACGATTTAGTAATTGGTTCACGTATGATTGGTAAAAGAGAAAAAGGGGCAATGCTTCCACAAGCTATGTTTGGTAATTGGTTAGCATCCTTCTTTATAAAATTTTTTTGGAAATATAAATTCACTGATCTTGGTCCGTTCCGTGCGATTAAATATTCTTCACTAATAAAACTAAATATGGTGGATAGGAATTTCGGCTGGACTGTTGAAATGCAAATCAAAGCTGCTAAACAAAAATTAAAAACGGTCGAAGTTCCTGTGAGTTACAGAAAAAGAATTGGTAAATCTAAGGTAACAGGTACAATTAAAGGGTCGGTGAAAGCTTCTGTAAAAATTCTTTATTTAATATTTATTAGTGCATTAAAAAAATGAATTATCCGAACAACTATATCTTATTATTAACTTATTGATTTATTTTAATATTAAGTCATAACCATTCTTTAATTTATCACATACCGATTTTAAACAAATAGGCACTTATGAACTAACCCATTATGCTGCTAATCTACCTAGCAGTGCTTACTTCTACAGACTGCA
>BS_KBA_SWE02_21mDRAFT_10000667_pt1 | contig 13005 bp, 11 predicted proteins | sample BalSeasSWE02_21m_FD_9196 | JGI IMG/M metagenome (IMG submission 9196)
GAACTGGTTGGAGCATTACAGATGGATTACAACAAGGTGCGTCAACAGACGATCACCGGTGATTTATTGGATATAGCTGGTGGCGCGGAAGCGCTTTCCAAGACACTAAAACAGAAATAAGGTTACGGAGGCGATAATGGCAAATGCAACTGGCCGGGTAGTACAGATCCAGGGTGGTGTGGTGGATGTAGAGTTCCCCCAGAATGAACTACCGAGTTTATATGAGGCAATAGAAATCCCGAACGAAAAAGGTCTACCGCTCGTTCTTGAAGTTCAGAAACATATGGGTGACAATCAGGTGCGGTGTGTATCCATGGATACCACCGACGGTCTTCAACGCGGTACTGCGGCTATTAGAACCGGCGCTCCCATAATGGTGCCGGTCGGTGAATCAACCCTTGGCCGAATTTTCAATGTTTTAGGTCATCCTGTCGATGAAAAAGGTGAAGTCAAAGCGGAAGAGTATTATCCAATTCATCGCGCTGCACCCTTGTTTTCGGATCAGTCGACACGAGTTGAGATATTCGAGACTGGTATTAAAGTTATCGACTTGATAGCGCCATTCACAAAAGGTGGCAAGACAGGTATTTTCGGTGGCGCCGGTGTAGGTAAAACAGTTGTAATTATGGAACTCATTCGTTCCATTGCCACTGTTCACCAGGGAAACTCCGTATTTGCTGGAGTAGGTGAACGCACGCGTGAAGGAACGCAGCTTTACAGAGAAATGCTTGAATCTGGTGTTATGAAAGATACCGTGATGGTTTTCGGTCAGATGAATGAACCCCCAGGAGTTCGATTACGTGTGGCTCTTTCAGCGTTGGCAATGGCAGAGTATTTCCGGGACAAAGGCCGCGACGTGCTGCTGTTCATTGATAATATCTTCCGGTTCACCATGTCTGGCTCAGAAGTCTCGGCTTTGCTGGGACGTATGCCTTCTGCTGTTGGTTACCAGCCAACTCTGGCGACAGAGATGGGTGAATTACAGGAGCGGATCACATCCACCCGGCATGGTTCAATTACATCCATGCAGGCAGTTTATGTGCCTGCAGACGACTATTCTGACCCAGCACCAGTGGCTACATTCACCCATCTGGATGCGACAATTGCTTTGGAACGTTCCATTGCAGAAAAAGGTATTTATCCGGCTGTGGATCCGTTGGCGTCAAATTCCCGGATCCTCGATCCAAAAATTGTTGGTGAAGAACATTATACAACCGCACGCGAGGTTCAAAGCGTGCTGCAGCGTTACAAGGATCTGCAAGACATCATTGCCATTCTTGGTATCGATGAGTTGAGCGAAGATGATAAACTTGTAGTGGCACGAGCCCGCAAGATCGAACGATTCTTTTCACAACCATTTTATGTGGCTACCCAATTTACCGGTATTGATGGTCGCTATGTGCCCTTGCGTGAAACGGTGCGCGGCTTCCGTGAGATCCTGGATGGCAAGCACGATGATCTGCCGGAGCAGGCTTTCATGATGGTTGGCACAATTGAAGATGCCATTGAGAAAGCAGGAAAGTTGGCAAAAGCTTGATTTTGCCGGTTAAATTGTGTCCATATTCTGTTGTTATTGGGCATAGAGCACAGAGGAGTTAATATGCCGATTCGTTGTGAGATCGTTTCACAAGATCGTATGGTTTTTGAAGGTGATGCTGATATTGTTGTCTTACCAGGCACAGATGGCGAGATGGGTATATTGCCAAATCACTCGCCTTTGTTGACCACATTGAAGTTTGGAGTTGTTAAAGTTCGCTTAGACAAAGCTGAACAGATCTTTGCGGTTGCAGGTGGTGTGGCTGAAGTTCAGCCTGATCTAATCACGATCCTGGCAGATGCAGCAGAGAATGTGGAAGAAATTGATATTGCCCGGGCTGAAGAAGCTAGAAAGCGCGCCGAGGAGTATCTTGCGCAAGGAACCCCCCAGGATACTGATTCATATTTGAAGCTCGAAGCTGCTTTACGCCGTTCAAATTTGCGTCTGGATGCAGTCAAACGGTTTAGACGGAGCAGTACCAAACAACCCAGGTTTACAGATAACGATTAGAGGTAATTCATGGCGTCACTTACGAAAGACCTGGGGATTGATATTGGCACAACACAAACAAGGATCGCGGATGCATCTGGAATCCTTGTAGAAGAACCTACAATTGTGGCTATTGTTATTGCCGAGCAGAAGCTTGTCGAATTTGGTCAGGCGGCTCTGAATATGGATGGAAGGGTGCCCGATACCATAGAAGTGGCACGCCCACTTCAAAACGGTGTTGTGGCAGACTATGAGGTCACCGAAGCATTCATTCACCATTTGCTGCAAAAAGTAAGCGGCCCCATGCGGTTGTTCCGGCCGCGTGTAATGGTAACTGTTCCCTATGGTGTGACCAGCGTTGAGTCACGCGCAGTCCATGAGGCTGTATTCCAGGCTGGAAGCAAAGAAGTGCGATTAATTCAGCAACCTCTGGCTGCTGCACTAGGTATTGACCTGCCGATCGGTTCTCCCTCCGGCAATATGGTCATTTGTTTGGGAGGCGGGGTCACTCAGACTGCCGTGGTGGCAATGTATGGGATCGTATCGGCCGATTCTTTACGCCAGGGTGGAACTTATTTGGATGAAGCTATTGTTACTTATGTACGTCGAAAATATGGGATCATCATTGGCGCTGTTACTGCCGAACAATTAAAAATCAAAATCGGCGCAGCTGTTCCACAAGACCAGGAACATAGCATGGAAGTTCAAGGACAAGATCAAGTTACCGGTCTCCCCAGACCAGTGACTTTGACAACCGGTGAAATTGTTGATGCTTTACAGGACCCTTTGAAAAATATCGTCGAATCATGCCGAATCGTCCTTGAGAAAACTCCTCCTGAATTGGTATCGGATATTATTGATCGAGGTGTCGCTTTGTGTGGTGGTGGGGCTAAATTGCGAGGCATTGATAGACTTATTACTAAATCACTGGGAATTCCTGCATACCTGGTGGATAATCCGACCAGTTGTGTGGTTGAAGGAGCTGCCAAGGGGATTGGTATGTATGGAATTCTTAAGCGCAACCTCCCCAACGTTTGATAATAAAATAAATCTAGACTGATTATTTTTGGAAAATATTCGACACTTGGTGGATTTGTAGAACTTGGAATAAATATTTTATTTTAAATAAAAGTCCAGTTGGGGGAGGATATAGATCGCAAACACTAATAAATCTTCTCATTTTTAGTTAATTTGTAAGACGAGAAAATTAAATAAAAAATAGAGCCTCTCCAGCCTGAAAAGAGAGGCTCTATTAATGATCATTTTGATTATAAATAATAGGTCATACGCTGCAGGTGGGACGAAGGATCGATGTATTGGACAAGAACACCTTCAGGAACATTTAGGCTGATCGGTGCATAATTAAGAATTCCTTTCACGCCAGCTTCCACCAACTTATCGGCAATTTTTTGTGCAGCTGTGGCAGGTACTGTGAGCATTGCAAGTGTTACATTTCCAGCTTTGAGTGAGGCTACCATATCATCTGTTGATTCGATCGTCAGGTCGCCGATCTTTTCCCCAATAAGTTCCGGATCATTATCGAAGATCATGCTGATATGAAAGCCCCGGTTAAAGAAACCTTGGTAACGGGTAAGGGCGTGGCCCATATCTCCAGCGCCAATTACTGCAACTTCCCAAACACGATCAACTTTAAGGATTTCGCATAGCCTGTCAATTAAGAAGGTGATATGGTAGCCTGTACCTTGTTTCCCGAACTCGCCAAACTGAGAGAGGTCCTTGCGGATCTGGGCAGCAGAAATTCCTACCTGATCTCCCAATTCTTGTGAGGAGGTAGTTTGCTGATTGTTTTCATGCATATGGCGTAAAGCACGCAAGTATACTGGTAATCTACCAACGATAATGTCTGGAATTTCTTTTACTAGCATGGTTTTCTCCCGCTCAAGAGGATTAATTTGACTAAATTTACCACATTATAATACTTTGTGCAATTAGTGCAAACTATAATTATTGGTCTTCTTCATCCAATTATAAAGATCATAAGAAGGTAGGAATTGGGTAATTATACCCAATATTATTGTATGAAACCAGGCAATTGATAATAAATACAAATTTGGTAGATCCGTTCCAAAAATATATTCCGATCCCTATTAGTTATGGAGATTTAATTTTGTACACGGATATCCACCGAAAAAGGTCCCATTCCAGAAATCTCGATCAAAGCGAATGGAAAAGGAAGAAAATGTCCTGGTGGATAATCAAGATCTGGATTTTCAGGTTTAATTATTAGTGATGATGATTCAATAAAATTATGAGCGCTGATGGTGGCAGTGCTTTTGATCTCTACACTTGTGCTCCCCAACACTCCCCACTTGTAAGAGTTTGTGGATGTCTGTGAGTAATAAAGTTTTTTCCATCCAGGTTGGAAGCGTATCTGTGGGTCGACTGCCAGTGGAATCTCCATGCTTACAGGCACACTGGAATTTATATCAATAGATAGACCATTTTCAACCAGTCGGAAGACCTTTTCAATTTGGCCATCAGATCGATCCAAGATGAGAAAACCATCTTCAAGCTTAATAATTTTATAATTCATAAAGGGATTGTCGGAGTCACTGAATGCGCCGGGGATCTCTGCCGGGTCTGCAGCTGGACCTTGCTCGATGTTCCATCGTGATGGATCGCTCAAGCCTACGAAAAACTGGGACAACGGCCCAATCAGCTGATGGACCTGGTTGCCATTGCGTTCAAACAGGAAGCTTAAGCGTCCTCCATCTAATTCGATAATGGCAAAAAAGTTAGAATTTGATAACACACATTCATTAATTGAATCAAGATCGATATCCAGGCTGCAATCTGAAATGGTATCCGGAGATTCCAACCAACGACTGGCAGCAAGCATACTTTCAACCTGGTTGAGGTATTGATAATGTAGTTGATTATCGACAGGATTTGTTAATCGTGATGTGAGCGCAAAGAACATTTGCCAAGCCAAATCTGTAATAGTGTTTTTGGGTGAAATTTGGAGATTTCCCAGGAGTTGATCTTGAAGTGTAATGGAATCCAAACCTGTTGAGTGGCCTTGAGAATTGAAGATGGGGAAAGAAGGGAGGATGACTAATTGTGGTTCAAATTCATTGTCGACTGGTTGAGTATAGAAGTACTCTATTTGTTTTGAATTAAGAGGTTGGATCCAGGGATGAGCCGCAATATAAGCCATAGCGGAAATACTGATATCCGAATCTCCCCAGGTACTATAGGGTAAACTGCCGCCAAGTATAACCAGGTCTGTCGGGTCAGAGGATAGGGCAGTGGTCAGGAGTTTAAGGCGGACTTCAAGGCTGAGACCATCATCATTAGCCTGGATGGGAGCGTTGTTTTGGGCCAGGTCGGGTAATGGAATCAGTGTCACTCCAGCTTGTCGAAGCAAGTGCGAACGATCCGGGATGTTGACAAATTGAAGGCGGTGATCAGCTAGAATCTGTCCACCTGCCGAATAAACAAAGCTGCTACCTGGTAACCCAAAAGCCGATGCAATATCCAGACTGGAAAGTAAGCTGAGATCATCAGAGTTGGCAAATACCACATCCGGTAGAAGTAATAAATTCTGTCCAACAAGACTTTGTATTTGTGGTACGGCATCGATAAAATCCAGTGCAGAAATGCTGGTGGGATTTTTAAGATCGAGAAGTACCACAGGGATGTTGTACATTTCTGCATTAGTAAGAATATGCTTCAGCCCATGTCGTTCACCAGTGGGGCCAGTGTGAGCGCCATCCCAGCGACGCAATGCCTGAGCCGGCGTGAAGGCTGGAAAAGAATCACTGAATGCAATAATTAACGGAGCGGTCTGGTGTGGATTTGAAAGCCTATTGCTGATCGGTGGACTTTGGTCAAGAAGTATCTTTCCATCTGGCGATGTTATAAAGACCTGAAAAGTGAGGTTCTCCGGGATTGGTATGATATTCCGGTTTAAACTGATAGTAACCGTATCCATTAGAGGATCAGGCTGAATACGAGGGGTGAGTGCCGGTATCGATTGGATAATGTCAGGACGAAAGGCTTGTGGATATCCATTGTCAGGTAGTGACAGAAGCAAATCCCAGCGCTGGTTTGAGATGAATGAAGAAATAGCCGGAGGGGGGAATGGAAATTTGGGTTGGATATCAGATGGGGTGGTGTCAAGCAGAATATAAAGACTTAAATTGTAATCTGGTTGCAGGTCCAATATATCAAGGCGGATCTGGAAATCGCTGTCAATCTGTCGAGTGTAAATAGCGATCAAGTCACTGGTTGGGTCGTCGGTGTCAGGGAGTTCGAGCAAGCGTAAATCAGATAATTGCCAGGGTTGAATTGTCCTCCCTCCTGGAGTGCAGGCTGATAAAATAAAGATAAAAATGGGGATTATGTAAATTGTTCGCATTCAAGGGTTGCTATACATACTAAAAGTATATAAGACATAGCGAAGTTCGCTGGCAGCTTTAATATTCAACCGGAAAAGATATTCATTGCCTTCTTTAAGCATGAGAACTTTATTGATATCTCCACAAGTGATGTTGCCCCAATTGATGAGCTGTTGATCTTCCTGCCAGAGTTGTACCTGTAAGGAACCATTACCAGCACATATTAGACTGGTAGTGAGTGTTGTTTGTGCGCCAGGTTGGGATGCGTAAGGTCGAAATGCGATCCAATCAACCAGGTCGCCATCCGGGGTTGATAGATCGCTGGTATAGCTAAAATTTCGGATACCGAGGGGTGAAAAAACCTGTGATGTACCAGGTTTTGTGGCTGAGTCTTCATCCTGATATGCTGGTGCGATAGTCGGGGTGGGAGTGAATAATTGCATGGTTCTTTGGGTTGCCGGGTTATTGGCAAGTGGCACCCCGGATGCATCCAAAATGGGTGGCACCCCGGATGCATCCAAAATGGGCAGGCTTTGGATATCCTGGGCACTTACATAGCCAGTAATTATCCAGCCTTTGCCCGTTGGTGTATTTGGATAGTCGATCTGCAACCATGAACTGGTTTCGTTACGCCCTGTCAGCCAGACGATGGCATTTACAGGAAGGATGCCAATAGAATCATAATGAGTACCTGGACCACTGCGAATGTTCAATTTCTGGGTCAGGCTGGCCCGGGGTGCTGGTGTCCCGTTGGATAATGTGATCTGACCAAAAATCGGCAGGTTGTCAGTGCCGGTTGCTTGAATGTATTCGGCAGTAACCCACCCTTGCTCTTCTGGTCCGGATGCATATTCAATTGCATACCATTCACGGCTTGTATCCACAGCTATTATTTGTATGGGTTCGTTCTGGTTTATCTGACCAAGTAAGGTGAAATAAATGCCTGGTCCACTGCGGACATTGATCTGCCAAAGGGTAAGACCTGATATTGGTTCAGGCGTAATTGTTGATGTGGGGAGGATGGGTGTGGGTGTAGCACTGGGAATTTGGGTGCTGGAGGGCAAAGGGCTTGAGCTTGGTGAAGTTGCAGTTTCGCCGGGGAGTTGGGTTGTGACCGATCCACAAGCGGATAGCAGGAGCAGGAAAATTGAAAGCTTGAAGAGGTGTTTAGATGGCATCAGGGGTATTGTACCAGAGGCCGGGAATTGATTTAATGTGATCGAAATAAAATTTGGAATTGCTTATGAAACGAAAAAATGGTAAGATGTTTTCCAATTAAGAACCTAATTAAAGAGGATCGTCAAGAAAATAAATAATCGCTTTTAAAGTTTGCCATTCAATTCCATTGCAGAAAAGAATTGGTAAAAATAAATTTCAAATGGATTTGAATGTATTCGATACTGGTTAAATTATTGATCGTTGGTACTGGTGGATTTGTTGGTTCAGTCTTTCGTTTTCTGATCAGCGGTTTTGTTCAGAAAATTTCCAGTTTGATCGCATTTCCAATAGGCACACTATCCGTGAACCTGTTAGGCTGTTTTATCTTCGGATTTCTAATACAATTTGCAGAATCACACAATTTATTTTCAGGTGAGGCAAGCATGTTTGTATTCGTTGGGATCTTGGGTGGATTTACAACTTTTTCAACTTTCAGTAATGACAGTTTCAATTTGATGCGGGATGGTAATTATACAAGCGCTCTGATTTCCCTGAGTTTCCACATTGTATTTGGACTTGGGGCTATCTGGTTAGGGCGCTTTATTGCTTTGGGGATCTGGAAATAATTTTCTAATTCTTAATAAGATCGGCCATATTTCGCTAAAGTTGAGAGATAAGTTTTAATATTTGGATCTTTATATAGATCTGCTTTTAATTCTAATTGGCAGCTTCAACTAATAGGTCAATATGATCGATCTCTGGTCCCAGGGATGAAACTCCAAATTCGAAGGACAAGACATCTTCAGGTGTGAGAGGATCAATGGATTCCCAGCGTCGAAAGCCAATAACGTTGCCGGATCTATCATAAACCACAGCCAATATCCAGATCCGGTTAGCGGAGTCAGATCGCATATCAAGTACAACCTGACCGCTGACCCTGGCGCTTAAACCTCCCCAATCCACTTGTACCAAATAATTTTGGAAACGAACAAGCGGGTGGAGTTTATCTGTGGATGGCGAACGAGATGCGCTGAGAATTTGCGTTTGAGTACTATATCCAGCGGGGATAGGTGCCGTGAAGAATGCTCCGAGAGCAATTGACTTTCCGGGAGGCAGTAAATCCAGTGGAGCATAAGCAGTTTGATCGCTGGCAACTTTTCCAGTCGAGTCCAAAAGACTGATTCCGATTGAAAGATTTTGAAGTGCTTCAGCGTATTCGTTCTTTAGAAGAACAAGACACCATAAGCTGCCATCCTGGTTCTGATAGCACTGTGTTTGCTGTATAGAAACAGGCCAGGGAGTGGCTGTAGGTTCAGATTCAGCTTTCTGCTGGGGTGGAATGATGAGTTCGAAACCAACGGTTAATGCTTGCGATCCAACAGACGGGTTGGCAGCCACAAGTTCTTCCAGTGAAATGTTGAATTTACGGGCAATACCTGTCAATGTGTCATTCTGTTCAACGGTATAAAGATTCGGCGTGGGAGTTGGCAGGATCTTGGTTACCGAAGGAGGAATTGGGCTTATTGTGGCTGATGGACTGGATGTGGAGGTAACCACTAATAGTGGACTGGGGCTTGAAATATCGCCCAGTGATGTGGGTGTTTGTCCATTGGTACACGCTCCAAGCAATACCAACGTCAGGATCAGGATCAAGAATTTCTGCATAATAGAATTATACTCGTACCACTTGCTGCTTATAACAGGCTGTGCTAAACTGGCTTTATGGCTGAAGATACCATGCTGAACGAAGCAATCGAAGCACTGCGCAAAGGGGACCAGGTACGCGCCAAAGACCTGTTAACGCGTTTGCTCAAATTAGATCAAAGCAATGCCACTTATTGGGTATGGTTAAGTGCAGCTGTTGAAACAAAAAAGGAGCGCATTTACTGCCTGCAAACAGCTCTCAAGCTGGATCCGAATAATTTGGCAGCCAAGCGTGGCTTGATAATTTTTGGGGCGATGAAGCAAGATGCAGACATCAAACCATTCCCAATGAACCATGTGAGTCCGTGGGAAGAAAGTCTTAAGAAAAGTATAACAAACAAGCCCAAAGGTATAAAAGGGGCCTGGGGCAATCCTGTAATTCGATTGACAATAATTTTCGGCACGGCTGTTTTTTTGATCGGGGTGGTTTGGGCCGGGTTCAAGGTACCGCAAGCTGTGATCAGCCGTCCCACTCGCACTCCAGGACCATCACCGACCTATTCCCTTACACCAACAGCTTTGAATGCCCGCATTATTGAAAGTACTCCTACTTTTGATCGTTCCAATTCACTTGGCTTGCTTCCTCAGGCAAACTATACTCCGACACCCTTATATGTTGTGACTCAACATCCGATCACCAGTGGGGATGCTTATAATGCCGGTATCCGTTATTTCAAAGATGGGAATTGGCAGGATGCCATTTCCTTGATGAAACAGGTTGCAGATCTTGAACCCGGCTCCGCTGCTGATGCCTGGTACTATATTGGCGAAGCTTATCGCATACTCGGTAATCAAATCGAATCCAAGAAAGCCTTTGACCAGGCCATAAAAAATGATCCAAATTTTGGGGTTGCGTACCTGGCAAGAGCTATCATTTCCCTGGAGATGGATCCGAAAGCAAATATAAAATCTGACCTGGATACTGCAATAGAGAAAGATCCGAATTGCCCTCCGGCATATGTGGAACGGGCTGCTTATTATTTAGCGAGCGATAATATAGAAGCTGCACGGGCAGATGTGGATAAAGCACTTGATCTTAATGAAAATTCGTCTGAAGCTTATTATATTTTGGCGAAAATCGAATTGCAGGCAGGTAATTATAAAAAAGCACTGATCGCTGCTCAAAACGCAAACGAAATGGATGTAACCAGCCTTCCAGTTTACCTTGTGTTGGGGCAGGCATTTCAGATGAACAGTCAATTTGATGAAGCAGTTGCAGCGCTTGTAATCTATAGTTTTAATAATCCAGGTGATATCACTGCCATGCTCTCCCTGGCAACCGGGTACAACGCGGCCGGGAACTACATAGGAGCCATCGATTTGCTGAATAATGTGCTCGTAAAAGATAAAAAACAGGCAGAAGCTTATTATCAGCGCGGGGTGGCATACCAGGCATTGGAAGAATTCAAGAAAGCATCGGATGATTTCAAGTTTGCGATTGGGTATAACGCCAATGATTTTGATGCATATATCGGATTGGCACAGGTATTTCTCAAATTGGGTTTTCCGGGGGATGCCTATCTACAAATCAAAGATCGCGCAGCCAAATTGGCTCAAAGCGACGGTCAATCAGCACAGGTATATTATTGGCAGGCAGTTGCCCTGGAAACTTTGGAAAACGATTCTGCAATTACTTCCTGGCGGAATTTGCTGGACCTACCGAAAGAAGTTGTGCCAGAAGAGTGGTGGAATCAGGCTCTGGAACGCGTTGAAGCACGCGTAACCGGTACTCCTACAGGAACACAAACACTTACTAAAACTCCAACAAAAACCCCTACTATAAAGCCATAATTCAATAGGTTAAAAAGCTAAAATTAATTAAAAATTAAAGGTGGCTTATCGATTGACAGATTTGAATTTTAACTTGCCTGGGATTCAGCTATTGAGGTTGACAGATAGGGCAAGGGCATAACGCCCGTAGGTAGTGCCAATTGTAAATTCCGTAGTCATGGTTGTCTTCCCAAATGGGAGAGATCGCATAAGAGCCGACTCCAACAATATTTTTCAAATGGATGGCAGGTCCATCTTCCAGATGCTTGAGAAAAACAGCCTTGTCAGGTTCACCACCCATTTTGTCATGACCCCCGCGGCACTCAGCACAAGGGCAACCCAAGCGCAATAATTCGAATGAATAAACGCTGGTATGATCATCATCCCATATAATTGTTAATTGGTTTGTTGGACGATTGGCAGTGATAGATTTTGGTTTTGAATTCATTTTTTTCCTGTAAGTTGATAAAAAATTATTGTTTACCTTTCGTTATAAGGATGGTAAAAATTTTTTCCCTTTTAACCCGGATGTTTTTTGTGAATATCAAGCATCCCAAGTTGAGAGGTGATCAAGAAAATTCCAACCAAGTTTAGCAGGTTATTACCTATGGAGATGGAACGTAGGATAGGTAATTGACAACCGCCCAACCTGACCGTGTCTGGTCGTAAGGCGCGGTGAGATACCACCAGGTGTAACCATCAGCCTGGCTGGGTCCATCAGTTACCAGGAAAACTTCGGAGTCAAAACCCAGGAAAAGAGGATCGCTGGAGAGAGCAGGAGATACTCTGAGTCGCAGACCGTCTCCATCTGTGCCTGTTATTTGTACATAGGTGTTTAGGGCAATCGTCCCTGGCAGGGGGGTGTAGGTGGGTGGAGGTGTTGGGGAGATAGACGCAGGGCTGGGTGTGACAAACCTTAGAGTGGATGTGGTTGCCGGGATGATGGTAAATACAGAAGCAGGCGAGTTAGGCGGAGAATTAAAAAGAACAGGATCGAGCCAAAAAATGTAGATGACCGTGGCGAATAGCAAAAGCCCAGCCAGGAGCAAACTTGCCAGGATCACTTTGTAATTGAAAAGATTTTTTCTTATCATTTAGGGGTACTTCCCAGTTTAATCATATATGGAAAATATATCATGAAATATCCAAATTGCCAGAAGCTGAAAGCTGGAAAAATTTCGATTGATTGTTAATAAAATCCTAAGGATTGGATAGATCCGGTTGTGACAAATACCGATGTGCGTGGGAAGGCAGCAGAACGCGTAGGCCGCGTGGCAGAATTCTTATCTCCACCTTATTGCCTGCCAGAACGGGTTCACCATCCATTTGAATTGAAAAGGCAGTTTCAGATTCAATTCTCAATTTTTGAAAAAGGATGCAACGTGCATAATCTGATTTTATGTGCCTACCTGAAGCCAGCTCAAAAAAGTGACGGAATGTATCCGCCAGATTGCTACCAGATAGAAGCCATAATTCCATTCTGCCATCATCAATAAAGGCCTGAGGTGAGATCTCTGACAGCCCCCCCATGTAATGGCGTATATTACTGGCAATTGCCAGCAGGTAATGCCCTTCCACTTTTTGGTCATCTGCCCAAACATTCAAGTTCATACCATGCCAGAAACTGGCATTATATATCGTGGCAGCCATATAATGGGGAACAGATAGGTATTTATAAAAGCGTTTGCGAGGCTCCAATTTATTCACTGTCATGGCATCCAAACCGATACCCGTCCACATCAGAAATGGTTGTTCATTACATAAGCCTACATCAATATTACATATAGGGGATTTTGATAGCAATTGGGCATTTTTTCGAAGACTGTTCAAGCGTAACCATGTGAAGGTTGGAAGGCCAAGTTCGCGTGCCCAAACATTGGCAGTACCAGCTGGAAGAACCCCCAGTGCAGTATTGGAGCCGATTAAACCATTGGCAACCTGTCCGACCGTTCCATCCCCTCCTATTGCGAACGCTGCATAAAAATT
>BS_KBA_SWE02_21mDRAFT_10000669_pt1 | contig 12987 bp, 27 predicted proteins | sample BalSeasSWE02_21m_FD_9196 | JGI IMG/M metagenome (IMG submission 9196)
AAGCCGATGCGTCATACCGACGACGAGGACTGCGCCGCGTGCAACGAGTTGGACCGGCAGGAGCGCGAAGGCTTCAAGCCTCGCACCTACGATGCCGACAAGGTCCGCAACGAGTCTGAGTCCATCCGCAAGATGCTCGATCAGGGCAACGACGCGGAAGGCGACGAGGACGGTGGCGACGATGACGAGCCCGACCACCCGGCCCCGGAGGTCGCGCCTCAGGAGGGGTTCGATACCGTTACCGGTGGCCCCACCGTCAACCGTCTGATGCAGCGTGCCCGCTCGCTCCAGAAGCGCATGGCGCAGATGGACCGCGAGGTCAAGCACGGCCCCAAGCAGGATCCCAACTACGTCCCGCCCGCCTCGATGGCGGCAGGGAAGAAGGACCGCAAGTCCCTCGACGCAGTCAACGCTGACGTGCCTGAGGAATTGAAGGGTCTGGTCGATCTGGACAAGGCTCTCGATACGTCGGGACGCTTCATGTTCAACCCGGCCGACGCATATGCCAAGAACACCCGCGGCGGGGTCGGTTACTACGGAACCCGCTGCTACATCATGGACGCCCGTCGCGAGGCAGTCCGCAACAGCCCCGCTGGGGACGCTGCTGAGGGCTCTGAGGCACGGCTCCGCTCAACCGTCAACTACCTTGCCCGCCAGATGGAAGTGCTGCTCAACAGCATGGAGCAGAAGGGCAACAAGGACCGGATGCGAGCCGGGAAGATCGAGGCTCCGCGTGCCTACCAGATGGGCGGCGGTCGGTTCGATGTCTACCTCGACCCGCCCAACCCGTCCAAGGTTCGTCCAATCGTCGTCCTGACGACCGACATGTCGGGCTCGATGGGCGGGATCGGATCCTACAACGTCGAGCCTATGGCCCCCGCGTTCCACGCAATGGAGGCCACCATCCTGCTGGCATCCGCGCTGCGCCGACTTGGCGTGCCGGTGGAGATCCACGGCTTCTCCAGCCAGCACCTGTACGTCCTCAAGACGTTCAGCCAGCCCATCGACAAGAACACCATCCGGGCTATGTCCAACCTCGTAGCGCTGGGCATGGGCGGGACGCCCGCAGCGGAGGCTCTGTCCTTCGCTTGGGCACGGGCCCAGACCCGGCCGGAAGAGCGCCGGATCGTCATTCAGGTCACCGACGGTGCGGTCCCCCGCAACGCTCAGCAGATGGTCAAGGCCATCGAGAAGGACGGCGGGCTCGCCATCGGGGTCGGCATCGGGTCGGTCAACGTCGAGTCCACGTTCAGCGAGTACATCACCGTCCAGAACGCATCCGAATTGCCCAACAGGTTCGCGAGGCTTCTCAAGGCCCTCGTCGCCCGCGGCATCCTCAGCGAATAGGAGACAACATGACTGCAGCCACCAAGTGGCCCAACGTCACCATCCTTTCCGACCGCCCTGCGAAGGGTGGTCGGAAGGTGAATGGGAACGTTGGCGAGGGCACGATCATGCCAGACGAGCCCGACAAGATCTACGTCAACGCACCCGGCTGGTACGGGGAGTGGCCCGTCGAAGAGACCGACGTGCCGAAGCAGATCGCTGACAAGGCTGCGGTCAAGAACGTAGCCAACCTCCCAGCAGATACGGAGTTGGACGCATTCTCTGAGGGCTACGAACGCCTGATCCAGAAGTTGACCGAATTCAACCCTGATCTGGCGAACGTCACCCGGGAGTCTCACCCGACGCTGATCACAAGGGAGGGCCGGTACCTCAGGCTCCCGACTCTGGAAGAGTTTCAGGGAACGTTTCGGGATCTGCAGGACATGGGACTGATCGAGGGGTAGTGTATATGCCGCCTGTTTCGGGCTCAAGGTGGGGCGACCCGCTAGCCACGCTCCAGATCAAGAATTGCAACTTCCCAGACGCCCTGAACGGGTGGCCGTGCATCCTCCCGCAGGGCCACCTAGAGAACCGGCACAAGCACGTCATGCCAGAGGTCACCCGGTACACGATGGTGCACCTGTTGGTGTATCCTCAGTACCCAACCAAGGACAACAAGAACCAAGCCCTCACCGTCATGGTGATAGACGCACCAGACAAGTGGAGCGCCATCCGGTCGGCTGAGGAACACGTCAAGGTGATGCTCCCCAAGTCTGAGCGCCACCGGATCCCAATCGCTCTGGGGATCGAGAAGAAGACCACGATCAACATGTTCGCCTCCGGAAACGGTGGCCTATGCAGATACGGAGAGAAGCATGATGACAACCGCCTCTGAGATCCAAGAGATGGAGAAGGACATCCTCTGGTGGCAGGAGATCGAGCCTATCACCGGGTGGACGCTCTTCGGCTTCACCTACCGCCACTCAGCCTCGTTCAGCACCGGGGTGGGCTCGACCATCCAACTCACCGGGTTCGAACGGACGGCCATCCTAGAGGGAACCCAGCGCCTCATCGCCAAGGCCATGCACGAAGCCAACATCGAGTGGACGATCAGCGAGTACAACCAGACGTACCAGCCGTGGGACGGCATCGAGTACATGGACGAAGCCAAGCGCTGCATCGAGGAAGGGATCTGACATGGACAGACCCAACCCCGGCAGCGACGAGGCCATCAAGAAGGGATGCACCTGTCCCGTCCTAGACAACTCCCACGGCAAGGGGTACTTGCTGCAGAAGGACATCTTCTGGATCACCGACGGGTGCCCGATACACGCCCCGCACGGCTTTGAGGCCCTGCAGGAGAAGAAGGAGAACGAACCGGAATGAAGATCCTCGCAGCCGCAGCCGCGGCAATCATCTTCGTGGGGTGCACCGCGGCCCCAGCGCCCACGCCTCAGGTCATCGTCAAGACCGTCGAGGTTCCGGGGCCGCAGCCCACGCCTCAGGTCATCACCAAGACCATCGAGGTTCCGGGGCCGCAGCCCACGCCTCAGGTCATCACCAAGACGGTGACCGTAGAAGTCACCCCCAAGTCCTGCATCTACGCACTCGACGGTCTGGTCGATACAATCATCGCCCAGTTGGATATCATCATCGACTACAGCGACGGTGGTGTCCCGACCAAGGCTCACATGAAGGCTTACTCTCAGGCGTCTGAGGACACCGACGCGAACATCGAGTACATGGACGAGTGCCGGGCCGCGAACGCATCCGGGACCAACTAGCGTGGATGCTCAGAACGGAGCGCTTCGCGACCTGTTCCTGAGCCAGCAGAACAGCCCGCACACTCGTATCTCGTACGAGCGCGGGCTTTCTGTCTTCCGACAGGCGACCGGCGACAAGCCGTACGATCAGATCCGGGACACGGACCTCATTGCATGGAAGGAAACGCTGGACCCGCTCGCGATCTCGTCCCGCTACACGCGATGGACGGCGGTCAGGAGCATGTTCGACTGGCTCATGAAGAGCGGCAGGATCAACCGCAACCCATTCGCAACCGTCAAGCCACCTGAGAAGGCGAAGGGCATAACCCCTCGCATCCCGACCAATGCGACGTTCCATGCCATTGCCATGATGGACCCATCCGAATGCATGGACGAGCGCGACTGGCGCGACCGGGCCATCTTCCGGCTGCTTGGCACGGGGCTCAGGGTCAGTGAGATCACCAACATCAAGGACGAGGACTTCTTCCACGTCGAAGAGTACGACCAGTGGGTGCTGCGGGTCTTCGGCAAAGGCAACAAGGAACGCCTCGTACCACTGTCCCAGACCGCCCAGAATGCCCTACACGACTGGCTAAGGGTCAGAGTGGGGTCAGGTGCCATCTTCGGCGCTATGACGGTCAGACAGGTGCAATCTGCTCTGGAGAGGCGATGCGACAGGCTGGGGGTCAAGCGGATCAATGCCCATAGCCTCAGGCACCACTACGCCACGCGGCTGATCCGCTCCGGGGCCGACGTGTTCACCGTCCAGAAACTGCTGGGTCACGCATCGGTCGCGACGACTCAGGTCTACGTCAACCTCGACATGACCGACATGATCAAGGCGACCAACAATGATCCGGTGGGCTAGTTACGCACTCGTCGTGGCGGTCATGTTCGCAGACTGGTACACGACCATGCAGGGGTTCCAAGCGGGGTTCACTGAGCAGAACCCGGTGATGGGCGCTGCATACAACATCGCTGGTGGAGCGGGGATGTTCCTGCTCAAGGCAGGGTTCACCGCAACGCTGCTCTTCCTGATCCACAAGGCCGGGCCCGTCTGGTGGACCGGGGTGATCCTAGCGGTCACCATCACCGGGTTCACAGTCCTCCACAACTTCAGTCTCTACGCCTGAACGCAGTAAAACCCCCCTCCAATCCGGAGGGGGGTTTCGCTGTTCCCGCTCAGACTTCAGCAGATCCAGCATCTCTCCCCGCGAGAGCGGATCCACCTTGGTCTGGATCAGGAATGCCAGCCTGTCAACAGAACGTGGTGAAGTGCGCAATCATCCACCCTGCAATCGCGCCGACGAGGAAGAAGATACCAGCAATCAACTGCTTGTCCATCTTCTCATTCAGCGACTTCACGTGGGCACTGATGCTTGTGTCACGCGACCTGACGTACCAGATCTCGATCACGAACAGGCCGACCAGAAACAGGACGACCCAAGCCAACTCAAGCATCAGGCGTGGGGCTTTCCTGCTTGTTGGCACCGCGGTTGCCGAAGTAGAACGCTACGACTGCGGACGCGATGGCGAGGAACGCCTCAGCGGTGATCGTGCCGACCAGCGCCATAGCGCAAACGGTGAGCGTCACAGCGAGCGCGAGCAGGGACCGCACGGATCCCTTTGGGAGCCAGAGCGGCTGATCCTTGCTTAGCATTGTTAGATACCTCCTACGAATTCTTCTTCCATGCGAACATCGTGGCGAACATCGCCAAGACGAACAGGACTCCAGTGATGATTAGACCCAGCGGGTCAACCTCCGATCCTCATCGGGCTTCCTCGTATCGCAACTGGCCCGTAATGTATGGTACATACTCAGGGCCAAACACGACCCCAGACCCCGGAACCAGCGGCTTGTCCATCGCCCGCTCTAGGAGCAAGCGCGTGTCGGTCAGCAACCGGATCGCTCGTCTGCACTCTGTCCAAGGACGCTCCTGACACCGCCTGAGCGGGCATGGATCGTGCATGGCAGCGGCCAGTTGGAACACCGTTACATTGAACGGCCTTCCGACCAGCCGGACGAACGTATCACTACCGTCGTCGCGGGGGGTTGAGGGCATCGTATGCTTGCTCCTTCCGCAGCAACTCTGCGTGGCGCTCCGGGGTGATGATGTGCATGTCGGGCAGTGATGGTGACACAAGTGCCCGGTTGGAGGGTTCGAACCGCATCAGCGCGTCCTTCCCCCATTCAACAGCGTGGTCGTTGATCTTCTTCCAGTACAACAGCCACTTCTTGGGTACGATCTCGTTCTTGTTCTCGCCTAGGTAATGGAGGGACAGGGTGTCGGCCTCCAACTGTGTGATGTGCCCGATACGCCCGGTGCTGGTGGTCATGTGACCAAACCTAGGGTCCGGACCGTCGTGCTTGATCTGCCACTTCGCAAGGTCTCGCTCTGACCTCTTGGATCTACGAAGGATCGACTGCTGCGAGCGTGGCTTAGTCTGCGCTGCGCCTGATGGCGTCGTTGTGGCACTCTTTGCAGAGATGGATCTCGACGGTGTAAGCGCCCGTACTGTGCGTCTCCCCGTCAAAGGTCTTGACATAGATGTTGGCCTCTTCCTTGAGAGTCGTGAGTTTCGCTGCAAGGTTACGGCACTCCGTACATCTGCTGAAGGCCATCAGTCTCTTCCCTGCTTGGGGCTCCAGTTCCATGACACCGGAGCGAACAACTTGGGCATCTTGCGTCCGCATACCTCGCAGTCTGGCACGTCGGGGGCCGTGCCAAACCTAGCGACCAAGATGACATCCACCACCGGGTGAGGGGACTCCTTGGTCCCCTCACAGATGAAGCGATGCTCCTTCTCTGTCATCGCGTGTACTTCAGAACCTTTCCGCGAAGGTGCTGGAACGTCTGGCGAAGCACTTCAACGTCCGCGTCGCAATGCTCAATGATCTCTTCGTAGGCTTCAACCTCGCCCGTGACGGCGCGGTCCCACGTGACCACGTCGAGCGGGGTCTTCTTGGCAGCGGTGCCGAAGTACCGGCTGACACTGTCGAGCGACCGGCGACCCAGCCGCATGACGTTCTGGCTGGCGTACCACATCAGGTCCGAATGCATCCGGGACTGCAGCATCGGACGCCCGTGGAAGGCGAGCCGGGCGTTGATGACGGGGATGTCGAACATCTTCCCGTTCCACGAATACCAGATGTCTGCACTCTCAAGGTGACGCGCATAGGCGTCCACAAGATCACTGTCGTCCAACAGGTAGTTGTTACCCGGGTAGTCTTCACGACGGAACTGGGTGATGCGTCCCCACCCGTCTGCCGTGGCCGCGTACAGGATACGAGGCTGGCTGCTGAACGTGGTCTCGATGTCGAGGTACAGAACCTTGGGCCCGACGTACGTGTCGGGTGCGCCCGACTGGAGAGCGGCCGGGGCGACGGCCGAAGTCGGCTCAGGGGCTTGCATGAGGCGTGCCCTGCGGAACCGGAACGCGTTCCACGTGATGTCCGGGTACCGGTCAACAAACTCTTCGAACGCCATTCCACCGATGATTGCCGCGTCCTCATCCTGAGTCCAGCGGTGTGCTGTGTTAGGCATCTATTCCTCCTGACGAGGTTGCATCAAAGGCACCTCGTTCTTCATGATCTCCACTAGGTCATCGTCCGTCTGGATACCAGCCCGGTGGAGCCATTCCCTGAAGCCGGGAGTGGCCTCAGGATCTTGCTTCTTCTGCTTCTTCCACGCGTCGCGGAGGAAGCCCATTGCAGGATCACCTGTCCGTGTCACGTTGTGTCTCCGCGAATGAAGTAATGAGCGACTTGACCCTCTTCCCGCGAAAGCCACGCCCGATGCGCATACGTCCGTAGACCTGACGGCCCCCGTCCGCAGCCCAAGCGAGCAGCAGCCTCTGGTCTTGGATCGGCAGCGACGCCAGCCAAGACTCCAAGTCGATGATGTCATTGTGAAGTGAGTTGCCAACGGAGGTTGGGAACGCCTCGACCCTAGACTCTTCGTTGGTCGGGACTGCGCGAGCCTCCAGCGCGGAACGAATGCGGAGGCGCTCGACCAACAGAAACTTCACGTAGCCGGGGTCGCCCCCAAGCCTGTCAACGAGCGTGTCCACAGACATTCGCTACTCCGTATCTCTTCGGATCTTGCTGAAGAACATGGTCGCGTTCATCTCGTCTCTCTCGCCAACGAGCGCTCCCCTGCCTACGCCGTCCAGCACATACACCAGCGTAGGGATTGACATGATGTCGTACATGCCAGCCAGTTCACGGTTCTCCGGACTGGCATCGACATCGACCTTCGTGAACGTGATCTCCGGGTACTGCGGGGCGATCCGTTCTAGGACCGGGCCGTACCTCTTGCAGGGCACGCACCACGGGGCGGTGAAGTAGAGAACCTGTTTCATACCTTGATCTGTTCCTTGCAGTGGGGACACTGCACGTGAATCTTCTTCTTGATCCGCTGGACCGGCTGATCCATTGGCTCAAACTTCTTTAGACAGTACGGGCACTTCAATCGTCACCTTCCAGATCTACCACGAACGGAGAGCCAGCGAGTTCGATCACCCGCTCTGCAAGCAGCCAAGGCTCTTCGGTGCTGTCCAGAACGAGATCCACGTCGATCAACTCGCTCTGGGTTTCGGTCTGGTGCGACATCTCAGAACCGTTGGGCTCCTTGCCGTACAGTCTGCGATACCGATCCAGACGGACGGCCTCAGGGGCCTCAGTGCGGACGAGCAGCCACCCGTTCTCACGAAGGTAGTCAGCCTCAAACGTCATCCGGGCATCGTCCAAGACGAGCGGGATACCGGCGTGGCTGAACGCCTCAGTGTCGCGGATGAACCACCGCATCCAGAAGTAGAGGTCGTGACGCTTGGCATTCTCTCCGAAACTCTGGAGAACCTCGCGCACGCTGATCTCTGCATCCGTGCCGTCGTGCTTGCGGACCGTGACAAGCGCCGACTTGTCATTCGTCCCGTACACGTCGCTCACGATCTGCTTCATGTTGTTCGCCATGCTCACCCGTTCGAAGCCCCACTCGTCCTCAAGTTCTTGGGCGAGCGTGGTCTTCCCAGAGCAGAAGCGTCCGAAGATGGCAACGTTCTTGGGCATCCTAGTCATTCTCCATCAGCAGTCGCTCCCCGATCCTGTACCAGTTGTATCCGGTGAATTCGATGGCCTTGTCGTCAATGTACGCGACTGCGGGGATCTTCTCGCACGTGATATCGTCAAAGGGAATCCCGGCCAACGTCAGCCGGTGCGTGATGAATGACTTCTGCGCCATCAGTTCATAGTTCCAGTCGTCGCCGTAAGCAGCCTTCAGCCACGTAGGGCTCAGGCGGGACGTGAAGATGACGATGCGCCAGCCCTCATCCTTGAGGGCATTGACGACCTCCACGGCACCCGGCATCAGCGAGGTCAGTTCATCGATCTCGCCCCACGCGAAGAGCGTGGCGTCGAAGTCAACGCAGACGACCTTGTGGGCGATAGGGCTATGCGTCTGCATCGTCATCCTCCGCTACGCTAGCCTTGCACTCATTGCAGATGAGAGGTACGTCCTTGTCGAGGAAGTCCTCGATGGTGCACACGACATCATGCTCACGGCAGAGGTCGCAGAGGACGTAGACATCAGGGCTAGCCGCCATTCTTCGTGAGCGACTTGATTGCCCAGATAGCCTCTTGGACAGAATCTCTAGTAGCCCTGATCTTGTGGAGCCTTTCACGCTTGAGGATCTCCCTGTGCTTGAGGTCTGCGACCGCGATGTCGGCCTGAGCCTTAGCCATCATGTCGGAGACCTTGTTCTCACCTTCCTTGGCCGTGGCGAACGCCTCAGCCCACGCAATCTTGGTGTTCATCTCCGCGGTCTCAGTCTCAGCCTGAGCAGATGCGGCTAGGTTGCCAAGGACGTGGAACCCGACCACGTAGTCCTCTAGGTCTTGAGCCAGCGCCTGACCTGAGCCAAGCATCTCGATGACCCGGATGAGGACCCTGTTCTCCTGTTCGCTAATTCCCGGTGCCATCGATGACCTCGATCTTCTGGACTTCGGTGGTGCAGACCCAATCATGGTCGTGCAGGAAGAAGGTCAGGCGCTCCCCAACGCGGGGCTCGACTGCCGCTCCAAGACGGCCACCGTTGACGCCCTCCAGAAACAGGATGTCCGGGACTGCGTCGTTCTTCCGGGTCCAGACCATGTTCTCGTTGTCGAACAGGTACTCAGACCCCGACTTCGTTGTCACCTTGATCTTCATTGCGATAGTTCCTCAACTGCGATTGCCGATAGCACCATTCTGGTAGCCTTGGGCTCTTCGCCCATGAACGTGATGGCGTCTGGGTACATCCGCTTCATCGCGGTGGTGTACCCTTCGTATACCCCCAGCCAGAACTTGGATCCCTGCGGCTCGCCGTACAGGGAGACCATGTTTGCCTTGATGGCATCTACCTCCCTGCGCTGCCGTGCCGTCAGGCTACTCGCCGTCATCCTACTCGCCGTCATCCTACTCGCCGTCATCGGCGTCCAGAGCCAAGTCGTCTTCCTCGTCAGTGAGAAGTTCGATGGCCCGAATCTCGTCAATCGGGATTCCCAGATTGACCACACCGCCGTAGATGTCAGTCGTGCTGATCACGACGCCCTTGGCACCGACACCTGTGATGCAGCACGGGAAGGTGATCAGGACGGTGTTGCCGCTGGCCTGAAACTCCCGGAAGAGGCGAACCGCCTCAAAGTCGGCATCCTCGTAGACAGTCCCGGACCCGACGTTAGTCTCAATCGTCATTGCTCTTTCCTCTCCGCTTCCGACCGCTGTTGGGGTCGGCCATGTCTTGCTCTTCCATAGTCATCTGAACCAGCCCACCGGTCTCCAGTTCGAACTTGCACGCGAACCGGCCGATGCTGTCATGCCTGTTCTTGACGATGTTGAACCACATGACGGCCGGGGCGTTGACCCGGTCGCGGTCCAGCATGATCGCAAGATCGGCAGCGTGGCTGATGGCCCCGGAACCCTTGAAGGAGTAGTACGATCCCATCGCACCAGTCTCCTGCTGCTGCATGGCCTGAGCATTGCTGATCTGGCTCAGCGCCACCACGCAGACGTTCATGTCCTTGGCGAGTTTCTGCAGTTCAATGATGGACACCCGTGCGTCCTTGACCTCGTCGCCTGTCTCGTTCAGGTTCTGGAGGAAGTCCACGAAGATGACATCGAGGTCTCCCAGTTGCTCCTTCGCCCGGCGAGCCATGCGGCGGATGCGGGTGACGTTGTACAGGTCGTCATGGATCCGCACCTTGGCAGTCTTCCAGAACGTCTTGGCCGTCGTGTAGGCTGCGCTCTGGTCGAGCGTCATGCCACCGTGCCGGATGTTCCGTTGCGGGACTCCGGAAGTGATGCTGAGCAGCCGCAGCATGTACTGCTCCTGCGACATCTCAGTGCTGGCGACCATCGCTGAGCCACCGGCCCTCACCGTGTCATCGAGAAGGTTCGCCAGCACGGCAGACTTGCCGGTCGAAGTGAACCCGCCGATGACCCACAGATGCCCACGGGTCATCCCGGTGGACAACTTGTTCAGGTACGACCACCGGGTCTGGATGCCCGAAGACTTCAGGCCCTCCAGACGGGCGATGATGTCGTCCGGGACAGGGACGCGACCAGACGACGGTGCCTTGTCCTTGCTGTTCTTGAGCGCCTTCTCAGACCGGTCGATTGCCGTCTCGATATCCGTTGACTCGTCGTATGCAATCTGGGCAATCTGGCCCGCAGACGAGATCAGGTTGCGGCGTACCGACTTGTCCTTGACGAGGCGCGAGTAGTAGGGGGCGTTGAGGGAGGATCCCCCAGCGCCCGAAGAGACTGACGACAGATACGACCTGACGCCGTAGTTCATGTCGGGCCACTTGTTCTCGTCATCGACGCGTTCAGCGACGGTGATGATGTCGATAGGCTTGCGATTGTCGTAGAGGTAGACGATTGCGCTCCACACGCACTGGGCCTTGCGGTCGTAGAAGTCCTCTGCGACCATGCCCAGTTCAACAGCCGGATCTACTGCGTCCGGTCCGCTGACGAGGACCGCGCCAAGGAGTCCTGCCTCTGCTTCGGGGCTGTGGGGGACGGGCTGGGCTTCCAACTAACTTGCGCTCCGCTTGCGGCGTGGTGTGACCACCTTCTTTGGGGCTGGAGCATCCACGTCGATCTTCGGGTAGGCTGCGTCAATCCGCGCGTAGACTTCACTGGTGACCCCGAACCACTCTGGCGACAGGTCCGACACGCCAACCTCACTGACGGGAGGAAGACCGGCGCGGCGACGCCAAGTCGCTTCGGCCTCAAGCCGGGCCGTGTCGGCACACAACTGGCGAACCGGGCAGTACACGCACTCCCACTTCTCGTCTTCGGTGACGAGGGCATACGGCATGGGCAGACGCGTGACGTAGGACGCCTTCAACTTCAGGAGACGGTCATCGAGGTAGGACTCGACCTGAGCGTCGGTCCACATCTGGTTCGACGGTGCCCGACCACCGCGAGACGGGCCAGTCCCGTCCTTCAAGCGCGTTCGCTTGTGGGCCTTCATGGAGAAGTAGTGAACCTCAAGGATGGTCTCATCGACGGGGAGGTCGAGCAGCCAGCGGTACAGGTTCACCTGAATGATGTGGCTTGAGTAGGGCGTGTCGTAACGCGGGAGGTTGTCGGTGGTCTTCCAGTCCTGCAGGACGAACTTCTTGGTCACCGGATCCTTGCGGACGATCAGGGAGTCGTACGTCCCGCCGATCTCGATACCCTTGTACTTCCGGATCGTCTTGATCTCGACCAGACCGTCGGGATGGGGGTTGGCCTCCATCAGCCCGTGGAACAGGGTGCCCCGGAACATCGGGTACATGGCTTCGACGGTGGAGTAGTAGGGCTCCGTCCGCTTCAGAAACTCACCGCGAAGGCAGTGGAGGATGCTGGTGACGGAGATGTACTCGCCGCGCTGCTGCACGGACTCGATGATTCCCTTGAGCAGGGGGTACGGGTACGGGAACGAGTCGTCGTCTCCGTCCCTGCACAACTGCAGGGCATAGTCGAACGAGCAGTGACCGTTGCCCTCTGGCTGGTCTGACTTGCCGTCGTTGCTGACGAACCCGATAAGCGGCATTGGCGACTCCTTGCCCGTAACACCCGGAATAGGATGGTGAGAGGGCTGACGGAAGATGTTTCGTTGGCCTACCCAATCTACACCACCGCGGCGAGCCCGTCCACCACGTACTTAGAGCAGACGGTTGTCCCTGAGACAACTAGAGGTTGTAAGTGCGTGCTTGACGGGCTGTCTGAGTGGGATTAGACTTACTACCATACCAACCAAGGTAGTAGTAGCCACATAGAAGGAGAAACAGTTGCCTCAGTACACAGTTCCCGGTGCAGATGAGATGACCGGTCCGGTTGACCGGTATCCCCTACCGGGCAATGAGGACTACCGGGCCAAGATCCTCGACATCACAGAGAATCAGAAGCCTGACTTCAACGGCAAGATTCAGGACGTGTTCACGGTCAAGTTCGACATCCAGTCCTTCAAGGACGGTGGTGCACTTGAAGACATCAACGGTGAACCGGTTGACTCCCGGTGGATCTGGAAGGATGTCGATCCCAAGCGTCTGGGCTTCAAGCAGGATGGAACGGCCAGCATCGCGCGCCAGTTCTTCCTCAGCGCCAACGGCATCGATGACCTGAACGAGAAGATCCCGTCGGGAGATACCGACGACCTGATCGACCGCGAGGTCATCCTCTCCCTCATCGTCTACACCGGCAAGCAGGACGGCAAGCGGAAGAACCGCCTCGTTGCCATCAAGCCTGTTGTCACCCGCCGCACTCGCGTCCGCAGTGCCGACATGGCCCCCGCACCGGCAGTCACGGAGTCCAGCGACGAGTACGCAGCCGCAGTGGCCGCTCTCGCCTCTGACGAGGACGAGCCGACCCCG
>BS_KBA_SWE02_21mDRAFT_10000670_pt1 | contig 12965 bp, 12 predicted proteins | sample BalSeasSWE02_21m_FD_9196 | JGI IMG/M metagenome (IMG submission 9196)
GTAGGGTTACGGCGTTGAGAGATTTGACAACTTTTCGAAAGTTGTCAAATCTAAACCCAGGGAGTCCAAAGCTTCAGCTTTGGCAACGCCGTCTTACCTTAGCCAATCTCGTCCAAAGCTGAAGGTTTGGACTCCAACGCGGCTTAACTTAATGGCATTGAGGCTTTAGCCGGTGGTTTTAAAGATCGGAAAGTACCGGCTAAAGCCTCTACTCCAAGAATGGAGTAGGGTTTCTTGGAATAGAGGCTTTAGCCGGAGCGGCTTAACTTAATGGCATTGCGGCTAAAGCCTCTACTCCAACGTTTCTTCGTGGTGTTACGGGAATCTCATGACTGCTATGAGTGGGGGAAGATGAAAATGGTACGTTATTGCTACTTCTCACCTATCCATTAGGGCGGGGACAATTGCTATTGGGAAAATTTTTGGGGCATGGTGGAGTACCAAGCGGAGCTTTGTAACAAAGCTCCGCTTGGTACTCCTGAANCTTTTGTTACCAACCTGGACCATCTATTTATTGGTGGTCCCTAAGTTAAATCAATATGGCAACTTATACCCAAAAAAATCTTTATTTTACCGTCACTACCCCGCTAGGCAAAGATAAACTCTTGTTTAAAAGCCTACAAGGGGAGGAATCTATTTCCGACTTATTTCATTTTCGAGTTGAAATGTTGTCGGAAGAGAAAACCTTAGACTTCAGTAAAATCGTAGGCCAGAATGCCACGGTCACGATGAAATTTGCCTCTAACCATCAACGTTACTTTAACGGTATCGTCACGCGCTTTATACAAGCCGACAAGGATGCTCGCTTTACCACCTATCATGCGGAATTACGCCCTTGGTTATGGATACTCACACTCACGAAAAATTGCAAGATTTTTCAAAATGTCAGTGTCCCGGATATTATCAAGAAAGTCTTTGATGAGTTAAGTTTTACCGATTATCGTCTCGCACTCACCAAAACTTATGACCCTCGTGAATATTGCGTGCAATATGACGAAACGGCTTTTAATTTGGTCTCCAGACTCATGGAAGATGAAGGTATTTTCTATTTTTTTGAACATGCCGAAGACAAACATACTCTGGTTTTAGCCGACGATGCCGATGCGCATAAAGATTGTCCGGGCCTCAGTACCGCTCGTTTTTGGCAGGTGACTAAACCGGAAGCACCGCCACCGGATGTCATTACGGAGTGTAGCTTGGCCCAACAGGTCACCGCGGGCAAATATGCGGTAGATGACTTCAATTTTGAAACTCCCAGTACGGATTTATTGACCGCCATTTCGGGCAAAACTGGTAAAATGCGTATTTATGAATATCCCGCCGGTTTTAATAAAACTGCGGTTGGTAAGGATAAAGCGTCTCGTCGCCTAGAGTCTTATGAATGGCAAAGTAAATTGTTAGAGGGGAGTGGACATTGTTTCAGTTTAGTGGCAGGCTATAAATTTAAGTTGACGAAGCATCCTAGTTCCAACTTTAATGCAGAGTACGTCTTGCGTTGGGTGTCCCATTCCTTGTCCTTCGAACAGTATACCAACTCGTTTCAAGCCTTTCCAGCGGAGGTGTCGTTTCGCGCTCCTCTAGTCACGCCCAAACCGAAAATTGTTGGTACTCAAACGGCGATTGTGGTGGGCAAGTCTGGAGAGGAAATTTTTACCGATAAATATGGTCGTCTCAAAGTGCAATTTCATTGGGACCAAGAAGGTCAGAAGGATGAAAAAAGTTCCTGCTGGATTCGCGTCAATCAAGGCTGGGCTGGTAAAACCTGGGGCAGTTTATGGCTCCCGCGCATTGGCCAAGAAGTTATCGTCAGTTTTTTAGACGGTAATCCGGACACGCCACTGATCACCGGTGCTGTGTATAACGCCCAACAAACAGTGCCTTACACGTTGCCCGCTGCACAAACTAAGAGTACGATAAAGAGTCGTTCGTCTAAAGAAGATAAAAACGATAAAAAACCGCCGGGGTTTAATGAGATTCGCTTTGAAGATAAAAAGGACAACGAAGAGCTTTATCTGCACGCCCAGAAGGATATGGTGGTAGCAGTCCTGAATATTCAAACGAACACTATTGGCACTGACCAAACGACTACCATTGGCAATGACCAAACGACTACCATCAAAAATAATCGGACGACCATGATTGAGGAAAAGGATGATACCCTGACGGTGGCAAAAGGCAAACGTACCACTACGATTAAACTAGATGACTCGTTGACCATTCAAGAAGGTAATCGTATGGTTACCGTGGAAAAAGGCAAACACACGACCACTATCAAGCAGGATGATGAGTTGACTGTGCAAGAGGGTAATCGTACTATTAAGGTCGAAAAGGGAAACGAAACTCATACCATCAAAGGTGACTACAAAATCAGCGTAGAAGGTAGCTTGACNGTAGAAGTGAAAGGTGATATTACTATCAAGTCCTCATCAGGAAGCATTACGATTAAAGCCTCCCAAGCGTTGACTACCGAAGCCGGGACGGGTTTGACCAATAAGGCTGGCACGTCGTTGACTAATCAAGCGGGGACTTCTTTGACTAACAAGGCGGGTGCGTCCTTAACAAACGAGGCTGGTGCATCCTTAACCAACAAAGCGAATGCGTCATTGACTAATGAAGCGGGCGCGACGATGACTCATAAAGCCAAGGCAGTGCAAAATGTAGAATCTGGCGCAATGGTGATTATCAAGGGCGCAATAGTGAAGATTAACTAATCTCACCTTACGCATGGTTAATTTAACCACCCCTAGCCCCTCCTTGCTAAGGCGGGGAAGAAACCCTGCGATTTCCGTGATGCTACTCCCCTCCTTACCAAGGAGGGGTTGGGGGTGGTTGAGTTAACCGTGCGTAAGGTGAGTAACTAAATTAAACCCTAACAATGACTCCCAACCCTACTCCTATAGAATTGAATAAACCAGTCGTTTCCGACCCACCGAAGACGGACCTGCCGGCGGAAGCGACGCAATTTTTGGATTACCATGATAACGGGCAACTTCGTGCCAAATATCCTCTTCAAGAGGGAAAAATTCATGGTGAAGTTAACCTCTATAATGAGGCCGGCACCCTAGTGCAACGTACCTCTTACCAAAAGGGCGTGATACAAGGTGAAATGGTCACTTATGTCAATGCACGAGTGGTCCAAACGCTCCGTTATGAACAAGGACAGTTGGAAGGACTTGCTATGATGTATGATGAGGCAGGCGTATTGACGCAAGCGTTGACTTATCATCAAGGTGAATTACATGGCGAAGTCAGTTTGTTTAATCAGGGCCAATTACAAACTAAACTGACTTTTCAGCAGGGCCAACCCCACGGGCCAGCGTTTTACTATCACGCTAATGGCCTCCTCAGCGGTCAAGTTAATTATCGACAAGGTAAATTAACTGGGGAAGCGTTATGGTATGACCAAGAAGGACTTATGGTCAAACAACAACATTACCGAAATAATATGCTACAGGGAGAATCCTTAAGTTATTATCCCAGTGGGAGTCTCCAGGAAAAGGCTTATTTTCAGGATAATCTATTCCAAGGTGAGGTTATTAATTATCATCCCAATGGCAAAATCCAGCAAGTGGCCCATTATCAGCAAGGTAAATTAATAGGCGCGAAANTCGTTTATAATGAGAAGGGCAAACCATTAGAAGGGTAACTTTACGGTGCAATAATTCTTATTGCACTCCAGAGGTATAGAAGGAGAATTTTACTATGTCACAACTCGTTTGCCTGGGCGCACTCTTAAAATGTCCTTTTGGAGTTGCCCCTTCGTCACTCATTGTCTTACCGATTAATCGCGTTATGGCCGGCGGTCCTCCCGCGGCTACCATCATGGACCATAAACCTTTCGTGAATATTCTACCCTTTGGTATGTGTAACACCCCAAGTAATCCAATGGTAGCCGTCGCGACGGTAGCGGCCCTGGGTGTGTTGACTCCCATGCCTTGCATCCCCGTTACCGTGGCACCGTGGGTAGTGGGCGCACCTACCGTCTTGATTGGCAATATGCCCGCCTTAAACAATAGCTCAAAATTAATGTGCCTCTGGGGTGGTGCAATTAGCATTACCGCACCGGGTCAGTTTACGGTACAAGTACCTTAATTGGGAATACACTGGATAGATAGTTGGTGGATAGTTGAGACCTAGCCTTTTTTCTCGTTCCCACGCTCGGCGTGGGAACGAGAAAAACTTCAGAATGGTGCGTAGGACGCACCCTACTTGCGTGTTCAGGGATAACACCCCTTCGAGGGGTGTTATCCCTTAGTTCCCAGTGGTGTTCAGGGATAACACCCCTTCGAGGGGTGTTATCCCTCAGTTCCCAGTGGTGTTCAGGGATAACACCCCTCCGAGGGGTGTTCAAGTTTTTGGTAGTGATGCAACGTGGGTGATGAAATGCTGTCCTCAGCCATCACTCAGATAGCATCACTACCTCGCAGTTATCACCACGGTCGATAGTGGTGGGCAACAATAAAGCCGTTGCCCACCCTACCTGACTACCTGACTATTGGAATTAACAACGAACCCACGGCAGATGAATTGATGGCAATTCTCAGTCTGACTGAGTTAGATGGCCAGAGAAAGGTTTGGACTGGAGGCTTTAGCCGGTAAAATTATCCCCCAGACTTCATCACGACCCAATTGAAATTAGAGTAAAATACTCTATACCTAAGCATAACATCATAACCACTCCATAATGGATAAAAGCAGATGATTAAAATTTACAAAGCCAATCAACATGGCAGATCCGAATTAGGCTGGTTAAGTAGCTGGTTTCATTTCTCCTTTGCCGAATATCGCAACCCCAAACGTACTCAGTTTGGCGCATTACGAGTTATCAATGATGACTTGGTTAAAGCCGGCAAGGGATTTGATACACACCCACATCGAGATATGGAAATTATCTCTTATGTGGTAGAAGGAGAGTTGACCCATGGCGACAGCATGGGTAACCGTCGTGTGCTTAACCGCGGGCAAATACAATATATGAGTGCAGGACGTGGCGTTACCCATAGTGAATATAACTATGGTACCAAGACAGCCCGCTTCTTACAAATCTGGATTTTTCCAGATAACCAGGGTTATGACCCGCGTTATGGCGATTACGCTTTTGCCTGGGCGGATCGAGACAACCAATGGTTGCACTTAGTTTCTAGTGAGACTGGTAATGCCCCCGTCAAAATCCACCAAGATGCCAATTTGTATGCGCTGTCTTTAGCACCGGGTAAAGACATTCAATTTGATATTCAACCACAACGACAAGCCTATCTAGTGTTAATTGAGGGTGCTGCCATTATTAATGGCCATCTCTTAACGATGCGGGATGGCTTAGAAACTCTTGAAGAACCTCTCCATGTCGAGGCACAAGAACCGTCTCATCTGCTGTTGATTGAATTAGCCAAATAGGCATTTGACCGTTGTTAGTGGTTCACCTTACGCACTTTAGAGATTGGGTAGGTTGGTTGGAATTCGTTGGCGCCCAGTCCAACCTACCACCGTGCGTAAGGGGAGTTAATGATTGTTCGTTGTCAACACTTTCTCAATCCGCGTATCTGGTATCAACCACATCAGTGCCACGACCACATATAACGTCTCCGCAATCCATTGATTAACAAACGCCAGCGGAATGGCAAGCGCATACAGCACCACCGAAACATTGCCCTTGTGGTCCTTGCCTAGTGCCCGTGCCAACAGAGAATCTTTACCCTCCACTGCAATAATGGTACGTGCCAAAATCCAATAAGCGACACCTGCCATCAATAGGGCACCACCGTAAAGTGCCGTGGGTAAAGGTGCAAAATGGTTTTCTCCCATCCAGCCCGTCACAAAGGGGAAGAGCGACAACCAAAAGAGTAAATGCAGGTTCGCCCACAGCACACTGCCATTGACGTGATGGGTAGCATGAAGCATGTGATGATGGTTGTTCCAATAAATGCCGACATAGATAAAACTCAAGACATAGCTGAGAAATACCGGCAACAGTGGTTTCAGGGCGTTAAGGTCTTCCCCTTGTGGTACTTTCATTTCCAGTACCATGATAGTAATAATGATAGCGAGTACGCCATCGCTAAAGGCTTCCAGTCTCGTTTTGTGCATGTTGATTCCTCTTGACGTTGTTAATTCGATGTTCAAGTTTTTGGTAGTGATGCAACGTGGGTGATGAAATGCTGTCCTCAGCCATCGCCCAGATAGCATCACTACCTCGCAGTTATCACCACGGTCGATAGTGGTGGGCAACGATAAAGCCGTTGCCCACCCTACCTGACTACCTGACTCTTTACTCAGTTGTTGTCCATCTATAGACACTTATAAGCCCGCCCCCAATTCAAAACCCGTTTACTGCCAAACTTGTCCTGCACATCGGCAAAATCCTTATAAGGACGATGTCTGATAATCTTCTCCGCCGTTTTCTCCCCGATACCGCGAATAGACGTTAGGTCAGAGTTCCGCGCATTGAGGAATGCTACAAAATTAGCATAATCGGCTGGCGTCAGAACCGTTTCATTAAGTTTTGACAGAACTGCCACTTGTTCCACCAGGGGGGAAGCATCAGCAGGGGGCAGCGCCACCAAAAATACCCAGAGCTCTTTTAAACCAGCCGCTTGTGCAGCTTCGTAAATAGGTAAGCCCGTCAATAACCGGTATTCCTCTTCTTGCTCCCCTAAACAAGCAATCGGCAACACTAAATTCAATTGCTGCTGTTTCAGGAAATTAGCCAATGTTTCCAACGTCTTGGGGGAGGTTCCAGAATCACTTTCGGGCCGCGTGATTTGGTCTAGTGCCAGTAAGTAAGGCATAGTTTTGACGTATTCGCTGAGTTTAGCCATTTTGTACCACCTCTTTAGAGTTTTTCCAGTGAATCAATTGATTTGATGATTTCATCAGTGAGAACAGAAAATTGCATAGCCACATCTCTAGCTTGAGGACTATGCAGTGCATGTAAGGACAAAGGAATACATCTATGCGACGCTTGTCCAATATGAGTTGATCGCTTGATGCGGGGCAATATCTGAAATGGCATGGTACTCTTGATAAAGTCCTCCACCACTTTATTCAGAGTCACTGCCTCCGTCATCATTGGCACGATCCCCAAAATGTTGCCGCGAGCGTTGTCAGTATCTTCTTGAATGCCGCGCAGATTTTGGATTAAGTTTCTCACCCCAAAAGCAGATAAATATTCCATTTGCGAAGGCACGAGAACATATTGAGCAGCATAGAGAGCATTCCAGGCGAGTAAATTAAAACTAGGTGCCGTATCAATCAGCACATAATCATAATCACCCGCTAATTTCTTTAAGCCTCGGTCAAGAAACTTCGGGGCCGACGGATTGTCTGGAATACTGGCAATACTCGTTCGGTAACTACTAGGGAGCACTTCTATCTTACCGCTTTCGGGCAATTCGGTGCAAAAGGCTTTGGCCGCAGGCATAATGCAGTTCTTGTATTCTTGCAGGTCAGCAGCCTGGTAACCAATTTTTATGAAGTCTATCGCTTCTTTTCGGTGATTAAAGGAATCCAAGAGAACTTGGTATTCTTCTACCGTATGGGCTTGCATAAATTCGTCGGCTTTATTGACTCCCAAAGTCAAACTCGCATTGGCTTGGTCGTCTAAATCTACTACGAGTACTCGGTTGCCACGTTTCGCCAATTCATAAGCTAAATTAACAGCCAACGTCGTTTTTCCTACTCCTCCTTTTGAAGCATTGATGGCAATTACACGCATTTTAATTTTCTCCAAAAATAAACTAAGAAAACGCCCGGCCGCTTCGGCCTTATTAGGGTCTTCAATGACAAATTGAGTTGTTAATACTCCATGACCTTTAGTAAATTCATAGATTTCTAACAAAAATGGGTCAATCAAGACGCCGTATTTCACTTTAGCATGACGTAAATAGGATTGCAATTGAAATCGGGCCTTATCATCAATTCGTTCTTTCGCCGATTTGATCTCTACTAGAAATTCTACATGACGGCGGTAGTCTTCAATCAGAAAATCAACCCGTTTTTCTATTAATGTACCATCTGCTTTAGGCATCTTTATAGGAAATTCTGGATGCCAATGAGAGATATGACTTCTTTTCATTAAGCCTGCGGCATTTAAGATTTCTTGAACTAAATGCACTGATACTTCAGCTTCTTTATTCCAATCGGGAGTAACTGGCATAAGGTGAACTAATTAATGGTGGTAAGTACCGAAGCAGAAATTTTCTCCTATTTTCTTTCGCCCCTCTCCTTTTGGGAGAGGGGTCGGAGGTGAGGGGAAAATACTGCCGAATTTCTGCTTCAGTACTTATATACCCAAATAGTGGGCAATATGTAGCTGTTCTATAAATGGTGGCAGTTGAATATTAGAAGGTCAAGGGATGCGCAATAATTCTTTTTGCGCTCCAGTGTAAGAGTATAAGATTGTTAGCCCGCGTAGGTTGGACAGCAGGGATAACACCCCTTCGAGGGGTGTTATCCCTCAGAAATTACAACAGTGGGTGAATATTACTATAAAGCCTCTGAATTAAGATGAAGAGGTTCAAGTTTAGCGTTTCGCATTTTTCTCGTTCCCACGCTCCGCCGGCCTAGACGCTCGGCGTCGTGGGTGGCACACCGAACGCAGAGCGTCCGTCCTGAACCGGCATTCCCACGCGGAGCGTGGGAACGAGAAGAAACTCACTGGCGTGCATAGAGTAGTAGCCTTACCAAGGAGGGGTTGGGGGTGTTAACCGTGCGTAAGGTGAGTGATAAATATAGTCAAGCGGTGGCTCGAAATATTTTTTCACTCTGATGCGGGCAAGGGGTTTTAACCTGGTGCGCAACCTCTGTTCCAGTGTGTCAAAAGTGCGGTGTGCCCACGACCTGACAAGTTTCGAAAACCTGTCAGGTCTTGAAGGCCACTCCACGTTGCCACGTTGCCATAGCCACTTTGTTGACCTGTCTTTGGGTTCTAAACGCAATCTGGAGTGTTCTGACGATAAGTAAAGCAAGTTTGGTGCCAAAAATGCAATCTATTGAATTATATAGAATTGAATAATTGCACAGCGAAAAAACGCAACGTTTCGTTGCCATTTTGGAAGAGTTTGTGCCAATTTGGCAAAAATATTGCCAATTTGGCAAAAACTCATAACTAACTAATTGAATTATATAGGAATTATTGAATTACATGAAAATTATGGTAATATTCCTCCGCTTTTGTACCCGCGGTCCGAGGGATAACACCCCTGCGAGGGGTGTTATCCCTGGAAACGGTTTATAAAGTGTGATTTTGGCGGGCCAGGTGACAAAGCTATGCTTTGGACTCCTGGTTTAGGTATAATAGTAATCCCTCATAATTCATAATTCCGTTATGCACTACCCTCTCGCCGAAAGCATCGGCAACCCCGACCTACTGGTTGGCCGGGAACAAGCCCGCGTAGGTTGGACTGGGCTTCGCGGCATCCAACAACCTCCTTGACCTCAAGCCCGCGTAGGTTGGACTGAGCGTAGCGAAGTCCAACAACTTCATGGCCACCATGTTGGAGTTCGCTGACGCTCACTCCAACCTACGCGGGCTACGCGGGCTGATTTTCATGGATTTTTCAACACATTATCATGCGGACCAATACGACGTAACATATAAAAATCATCGTGTATTTCAAATGTGAATCTGTAAAACATATCAATACTTGCTTCCCATCTGTTTTTATGACCTTCCATCTTTTTAACCCTCAGAGACGGATGCCTGATATTTTCCATGAACAGCCTGAATTTTTTTACGAATTTTTCCTGAACACGTTTCGGAAGCTGTCCAAAATCTTTCTTAAATACTTCGGTACGGACGATATTCATGTTTTCAGATCCGCAATAAAATCTTCGACCGTATTGAATGATTCGGTTATGCCGGAAAATATTTCACCATCAGCTTCGTCTTCGGCTTTTTTCCAGTCAAACTTCATAAAATACGGAGGCAGTTTCAGAGCATATTTAATCAGCTCAACAACAGTTTCTTCGATATTCTGTTGATGTCCAAGCTTTTTATAGTTTTCTATTTCTTCTACCACATCATCGGATAAATTGATTTTCAACACACAAGTTGCCATAGTTTTTCACCTTTTATACACATCGTAGCACAAGTTGCCTTAAGTGATTAGTCAGATTGTCAGGTTTTTCTTATATTTAACCAGACCACCTGATTGAAAACAGATTATTACCTGACAATTTTAACTCTCAAGTCGTACACACCGCCGTCGTCTATTTTTGTTTTCTGGTCCAAATCGGTTGAAAACCTTTTCAGCAGGGGGTGTTAAATCTTAGCCCGCGTAGGTTGGACTGCGCGTAGCGAAGTCCAACTATTATATAGCAACCAGGTTAAAGAAAAAAGCCCGCGTAGCCCGCGTAGGTTGCGAAGTCCAACAGCCTCATGGCCACCATGTTGGAGCCCGCGTAGGTTGGACTGAGCGTAGCGAAGTCCAACAACTTCATGGCCACCATGTTGGAGTTCGCTGACGCTCACTCCAACCTACGCGGGCTTGTTAGGGATAACACCCCTCGAAGGGGTGTTATCCCTCTGAGTTCTGAGGTGTCCAAGCCCGCGTAGGTTGGACTGGGCTTCGCGGCATCCAACAACCTCCTTGACCTCAAGGTTGGAGTTCGCCTCGCGAACTCCAACCGACGCGGGTTATTCTTAATAGATTTCCAACCGTTCTAAATCAATTTTCGCCTTCACTTTTAGCAAAAAATCCAGACCGATAATTCCATCGATTTCCATTCCATAATCCATGGTGCCGAGTTCGATTTCAAAATCGGATATTCCAAAGTCACCTAATATCAATTGGTCAATTCTTTTGACAAACACAAATTCGGTCCCACCCACACCTCTGAGTTCACGTATGGCATCCCCCGGTTCTGGTTGCATACCCATGGTGACCACTCGGTCAACCGAAAACACCGTGCCAACAGAACCGGTATCCAGCAAGACCTGTTGACAGCGGAGTTGTTTTCCCGAATACAGTAACGAAGCGGATACCCATAATAAACCATGCTGTAAGCGTATCTCCATTTAGACTCCCCGGATTCCCAACCATTGGCGTTCAGTAATCTCCAATTCCGGGTGACTGGTATGTAAAACAAACATTTCACGCGCCGGTGCGTCTTTTTTCAGTTTCTTATATTCAGTCATAGCGGATATAGAATCCGAACAGGCATGAATAACGGAAAGCTGTTCCAATATCCGTTTTCCTCCCTCGGAGCGAGCTTTGATGGCTTCAATCAGGAGCCATTGCTGGGGATAGTGTTCCCGGATGGTTCGCCAGTTCATCTGATATTTCTCCTTGCTGGTCCTAAACTTTGATTCGTCCAGTTGTTATGATTTATCTCATTGGCATTAATAACTCACCTTACGCACCCGCTGGTTTCTCTCCCCGAAGGTGGCCCACAGAAGAAAGTTGCCTAAAATTGGGAGAAGTTTTAAGCGAATTAGTTAAACAGCAGTCATAATGTCTGCGCAATAAACCTGCCAACACTACTTTGGTGGGTAGAATTGCGGTGGGCATCTTCATAATCAATAACTCACCTTACGCATCATAACAAAAATCAGGTGTATAATATTTACCTTATTAATTTATTTACGCCTAACCACCCCCAGCCCCTCCTTGTTAAGGCGGGGAGTATGCGCCAGCTGAGTTGGCCTGGTGTACTCCCCTCCTTAGCAAGGAGGGGCTGGGGGTGGTTGAGTTAACCGTGCGTAAGGTGAGTCAATAAGATTGCCAGGGCCTAATCAATAAGATTGCCAGGGCCTATGTTCTAATTTGGGGTTGAAACATTGCTTCACACTCCAATAGTGTGGGCAATGATAAATATTGTCAAGCGGTGGCTCGAAATATTTTTTCACTCTGATGCGGGCAAGGGGTTTTCTAATAATTATTTAAGGCAAGAAGGATGCTAATCGTAATTTTAGCCCGCGTCGGGCGCAATAATTCTTATTGCGCTCCAGAGGGAATCGTACAAGTTCATAGGAATATTACTATATATAACACTACCAAACATTTAGATACCAACATATTTACTTCCTCACCAACGGCAACATCACCAACTCATTCTCCAACAGCCGTACTATGACTCCCTCAAAGGGGTCTAAGCGCACCCGATGCGGGCCTGGGGTTTGGTAATTGGCAAAAACGACCACCGCTTTGGCGCGTTTACTGTCGGCGGGTAAAGTGAAAAATGGAATCGTTTGTCCCGGCACTAGCTCCCATTGCCAAGTATGCAAGGTTGCCGGATTATCCAGTTTGAGTTGCTCGCGTTTTTCAAACCAATCTTTCGCTGGCAATTTCAGCACCACTTCTGTTAATTTGTCGTCGTAAATGACCACTAGGTCTAAGGCCAACGGACTATTTTGATTGGCGGTGGGTCCCACTTCGAAGGTGATCACTTTAGTGGAAACAACTATTTCACTGCAAGACATCAGCAGAATTAGAAATCCTATTCCTAACCGCCAGAGTCTATGAAGTATCTGCAATCTCATTATTCAAACTCCAGTCTGATTCCAGCCATAATAGATTGACTCGTCATACTGCTTAAGCCAAAGATTTTTTCAAAATTGAGAAAAGCTGATTGACCTTTTGGTAACTGCACCGTCAGACCTAAACCTAAATTGGCATAATTGGTATCTGGCTCATCCGTGTATAAAGTAAAACTTTCTTTTCTTGGATCGGCCACGAAATAGCCGGTGAGGTCACGTTGTCCATTTTGAGTTTCCAGTAGCCATTCCAAATTGAATTGAGGAATCAAAGTGACTTGGGACGTGGCTATNAATTCCGCGGCCAGTTGTACACCTAAACCTATCGTCATGGAAGTCGCCGTTTGGGACCCCAGAGCAATTCCTAAACCTGAGCCGACGGCACTGGCACTGGACATACTTTCATTAAACGGGTCGATGTCGGCTCGTAAATAATCCAGTCTAGCGGTGGGAGTGAGGGTGAATTGGTCAAAGATAAAATGATACCCGCCAT
>BS_KBA_SWE02_21mDRAFT_10000671_pt1 | contig 12958 bp, 10 predicted proteins | sample BalSeasSWE02_21m_FD_9196 | JGI IMG/M metagenome (IMG submission 9196)
TTGTCACGTATTAAATCTCGTACCATTATGTTTGGAAAAACTAACCGTGATGAAAATGGTCGTTTCTTGAATAAAGGAGCTTCTAATATTGAAATCAAAGCAGGTTCTGGTATCCGTGAACAAATGGAAGTGTCTAATACTATTTCTTACAATAGATTCTCAATGCGTCTTTTAGAAGATGTTCTTTCTGAATTATCAGAAGGTAAATTGGATTTTGACGAAAGAAAATTCATGTTGCGTACAGGTGAAAGAGGAGCTGCTCAATTCAATAGAGCTGCAACAGCTGCTGCTTCTGGATGGAAATCAATGTTTGATAACACCAACCAAAACGCAATTAAAGGAGTTGCTTCTAAATTCCACGATAATTCATTCCAAGGAGGATTCCAATTCACAGAATGGAGAGCACCTAATAACATTCATATTATGTTGGAAGTTGATCCAATGTACGATGACAAAGTTCGTAACAAAATTCTTCACCCAGATGGTGGGGTTGCTGAATCTTACAGATATGATATCTTGTATATCGGATCTATGGAAGAGCCAAACATCCAAAAAATCAAAGTACGTGGTGACGATGAGTTAAGAGGTTATATGGCAGGTATTCGTGATCCATTCTCTGGACGTAGAGGTGGTATCATGCAGTTGATGGAAGATTCAGCTACAATGACTGCTATGTGCGGAACAGGAGCGATGGTAAAAGATCCTTCTCGTACAGCTTCATTGATTCCTGCACTGTTAGGATAATAATAATAATAAAAAGACAGAACAAAATCTAGACAGCGAAAGCAGGATTTAGTTTTACAAGTCTTGAGCTTTTATTGGGAGTGTGCTCTAAACACTCCCTTTTTTTTAAACTAAAGGGAGAATTATAATGGAAGTAAAAGAAAGTAAATTTACATTACCTGATACAACTATCACGGTAAAGTATATTAAAAGAAAAAAAGGTATGGCATCTAACGTTGGTGAAGACCACGTTATATCTGGAGGGATGCTAAATGGTTCGGTGAAGAAATTTCAAGCTCCATTACTAAAAAACAATTCTATAGCCAATGTATTGACTAAGGATGAAAAAGAATATTTAGAAGCTTTAACAGGATTAGATTTATCAGTATATGGAGATTTTTGGTATGATCATCAAGTTTCTTTATATAAAGACGATAATCTATTACAACTTAGCAATCCTATTGATTACATATCATATAAGATTCTTACATATTTAAAAAATGATATAGCTCCAACATGGGCTGAAAGAAATTTAAAACAAACTTATCAGTTTGTAATCACTTCTGCAGATGAAGAATTAACAGAAAAGAAAGTTGGATTTGATAATAAAAAAGAAGCTTTTAAACTTTACGGAAAAATTGAAGATGATAAGGATAAATTAATAAGTATTTTAGCTTTACTTACTAATAAGCCTATTTCTAAAGAAACTACTTTAAAGTGGGTTCAAACTAAAGTTGAGGAGTTTATTGATGGCAAACCAGAATCATTTGTATTGTTAATGAAAGATAAATCATTAGATACAAAATTCTTAATTAACGAAGCTGTTGATAAAGGAATTATTATTAAAACTGGTAACAAGTACTCTACTAATGATGGATTAGATTTATGTGAAAACAGTCAAATACCAACATATGAAAATACCATTACATATATAGATAACCCAAAACATCAAGACGTTAGGTCTTATATAGAGGCTAAACTGCTTGGTAATAAAAAATAATTATGACTACAAATGAGATAAGAAACGAATTTCAAATTCATTATAATGCAATTGCGACGATGTCTGCTCCAAACATTGATGATTATGAATTATCTGTTTATCTTACAAAAGCACAATTAGAATTAGTTAAAAATAATTATAATACAGACGGAAATAAATATAGAAAAGGATTTGAGAATTCAGAAAAAAGAAGAGTTGATTTAAGAGAGCTTGTCAAAGATCACAAGTCTACACAAATTGTAACTTCAGCTTCGCACATACATTCTGATTCAAAATTTTTTAAAATACCAAATGATGTCTTTCTTATTGTTTACGAAAATGCTAAAATATCAACTACAGATTGTCACAATGGAAACATGTTAAAAGTAGTTGTAAAAACGCATGATGAGTTTTCAATACAAATAAATAATCCTTTTAAAAAACCAGATAATTCTAGCGTATGGAGAGTAGATATTTCTAAAATAGGAACTGATAGAGTTGTTGAGTTAATAAACCCAAATACAATATCAGAGTACCATATAAGATATATAATGTTTCCACCACCAATAGTGTTATCAAATTTATCTACAAAATTTCCTGGAGAAGGATTAAGTGTAGATGGAGTTACAGCTGAGCAGACTTGCATACTGGATAATGAATTTCAAAGAGAAATAATAGATAGAGCGGTTCAATTAGCATTAAGAGATTATAAACCTAGCGGACTTGAAACAAAAGTTGCGCTAGACCAAAGAAATGAATAATAATAAATAAAAAATAAATTATGTACGGACCAAATCAAGTTGGTGAATTAATTATAGGTAACGCAGTTGCTACTGAGACTACTGCAAAAACTTTTATTGCAACGGCTTCTGATAAAGAAATTAAAGCTGTATCTGAAAGTGGTGTAGTTATTGCTGATGGACTTCCATTTAAATATCTGCAAAAAACTGGTGGAAGCGCAGCTAAAGGATTAGATTATGAATTTTCAGATATCATCGATCCTGCTTTAATTGAGAAAATTACTTTAAAAGAATATGCTGCAGAAGTACAAAAAGTTGTTACAGCTACTGTTGGAACCGCTATTGCTAATACAACATATGAAATTGAAGTTAGATTGTATAATGATGGTGGATCTTTATCTCCTGAAAACTTTGCAATTATACAAGGATTTTATGTTACTGGATCATCTGCAGAAACAACTACTGCTATTAAAGACGGATTACTTTTGTCTTTACAAAAAAACCTTATTAAAAGAGGTAATTTTGAACTAGCTGTTGTATCTACTGGAGCTGGAACATTTACAATTACTGGACAAGCTCAAACAGCAGTTCCTGGAAAAATTATTGGAAAACAAATTGAATTTGATGTTTTAGGAAAATCATTCTTAAATGCTTACGATACTACTCAACCAACACCTAATACTGGATTAGTTACTGTAGCTACAACTACTGCTGCTAGCCCTGGTTCTGGAACTGGTAAGTTTGCTGTAAACTTTGAATGGTTTATTAAAGGAATGAAATATGAAGTATATCGTCAAACTGGTTATCCAGCAGACTTTGCAACTCCATATTATGCTTCTGCTAGCGGAATTTATAATACAATTCAAATTATATATTACTCAACTAGAAAACAAACATCTGTTGAACGTCAATACAAAGTACTTACAGTGCTTGTAGATAAAGTTACTAATGTAGTTGCTAATAATGCCGCAACAAACACTGTTCTAGCTAATCTACGTACATCTGTAGGAACTAGAGTTGCTGTACCAGCTGACTTAGCTGTTGTATAATAATTAATTAAATAATACCTAAAAGGGAAGAAGAAAAAAATCTTCTTTCCTTTTTTTTTGCAAAAATATGAAATTAAATAATAATTTAAATAACACGGCATGGCAATAGTTATAGATAATTTTGAAATAATAACAAATGGAAAGCAACTAGCCATAGAAGTTCATACCGAACTTGCTTATAATATTTCTTCTATTTTAGTATGGACAACGCTAGACTATAAGGATTATTCCTTAGCTATTGACTTAACACCAAACCTTCTACAGGTAAATGAAAAAGAAACATTAATTATAGATGCTTCAGATGTTGGTTTAACAATATTTAAAGATATTGTTTATATGGAAGTAGAAAGCACTTATATAGATATTCCTGGATGTACAGATTGTCAATCACCAGTTACAGGAGTTACTTATAATTTGACACCATATTATTACTGTCTACTTAGTTTTCTTCTAGAATTAGAAATAACTAATTGTGTAGATTGTGATAAAAATAAATCTAACCAAATGGTAATAACTATCAATATGTTAATTGATAACATTATTAAAGCACTGCAAATAGGATACTACACTCAAGCGTCTCAAATGGTAACTAAGTTACAAAAACTTTGCACGCTTACCCCTTGTACAGATTGCATACCAATAGATTGTACTACATGTAGCGGATATATACAAGCTTAATAAAGATGGCAGAAATAAACGAAAAAGGACACGTTTCAGTAATAATAGGTTCGGTTGAAAAAACATATAGAAAAGCCCGTTTAACAGGCAAACTAAATTCAAATGACCCTTATATACTAGAAGCTATATATAAGCTATTAGGAGCTTGCTATACATCTTTATCGCAACCTAATAGAAGAACATTAACTACTTTATATAATAGGATACTTACTACTTCTAAAAATACTTGTATGCCAATGGTTTTAGCTCAAGATATAAAAAGTCCGAAACCAGTATTCATACAAGCTGAGTTCTTAGATTGTAATACATATCCAGCTAATCAAAAAGTATTTTATTGGCAAGAAGCTGATTATTATACTACAAATGCACAAGTTGTATTAAAAGTAGACGATAGCGGATTTTTAAAATCAAAACCTAGCGACACTCTTGTTAGTTTTAATTCAGGAAAAACTATACCGTACGCATTAATAGGAAGAATATGTTTTGCTATAACAGATACTAAATTAGAAACAACATTTGATATATTTAATTCATTAAATATAAATGTTACAGATGGATTTACTGAAACATTTATAGATAGTATAAATACAACTTTATTTGTATCAAATAATATATATTCATATGGAGATATGTTTATAAAAATAAAAACACCATCAGTAAGCGGAGAAGGAATATATAATCAAATATTTAACGAAACATTTCAATAATGACAAATACAGCATTAAAAACACAAATAGATACTGATATAACAAATAAATCAGCAACAAAAAGTATAACTCCATTAAATGTAGGATCAAACACTAAAGCAATAGTTGATTATGTTGACCAAGAATCTAATTTAAAAGAAAATTCATCTAACAAATCAATAAACGTTACAACCGATGGAGCGAGTAACACTAAATATCCAAGTGTTAAAGCAATAAAAGATTACGTAGATGCTAAATTGCCTTATAAAGTTTATACGGCTTTAATATCACAATCAGGAACAAGCGCACCAACACTTGTTGTTTTGCAGAACACATTGGGCGATACTATTACATCACTTTATAATAATGTAGGAAATTATACTTTACAATTAGCCACTCTTAATTTATTTGCATCTTCAAAAACATTTATATTACTAAACAGTAGTTACAATTCTAATGCTTATTTAGGGATTGTTAGAGGGGATGATAGTCAATTATTAGTAAGCTCTGTTTTTAACGGAAGTAATAGTAATAACGTATTAGTAAACGCTTCTTTAGAAATAAGAGTATATAATTAATAAGATAAAAAACATATGTCAGACTATTCAAATATACCATTAGGGTTAAAAATAACTACGCAAATACCTTTAAATGTAAAAGAGTATGTTCAAAACGAAGCTGCGTTAGTAGATTTAGGATTAAATGATAATCTTGCTTTTACTTATGTGCAAGGCTCTAAATTTTACTGTATAGAAGAGGGAACTAGATATGAGTGGAGAGAAGTAGTTGGAGTTGAATCTGGGTTAAGAACAAACGATTACACATATCCATCAGGAATATCTGCTTTTGGAATAACTTATTCTAACAAAGTCTATAACTTTTTTTCAGAACAATCAAACTCTCAAATAAATTCAGATTGGAACTCTACATCTGGTCTTTCTGAAATATTAAACAAACCAACAATTATAACTCCTCCATTTCAAGCTATTAACGAAGGAAGCGGAATAGGATATATAGTAAGGGGTAGAAATGCAACTTTTTATGGTCCAATAGGAGACACAGCCTTTGATATGAGTTTCTCTGATGCAGTGTCAAGTGTTTATGGAGCAACAGGTGTTGGAGCAGTAGCTTTTGGGGATTACATACAGTCATCTGGATATGGTTCAATATCTTTTGGTAGTGATGTAGATAATAGTGCAATAGGTGGATTTGTAAGTGCATACAACTCTATAAACAGAGGATACCAAAATTCACTATTTGGCATAGGACACGATGTTACAAATATGAACTGTACTGTTATAGGACAAGCATCAAACATCATAAACTTCCAAATAGCAGATTTTAATGTTTCATCAACAAAACCACTGTTTGTTATAGGTAATGGTACATTAGAAAATGATGACCCAACTTATACAGTGCTAACAAGAAGTGATGCTTTTATAGTTAAATTAAATGGAGTTGCAACTTTACCTTCTATAACGAATAATTTAATATCTGCTGAATCTACTGGTAAAGTTATTGTTACTAAAGAGTATTTAGAATATAAATCAAATTTACAAAAAACAATAACAGCATCTTATTTGATAACTAGTGCTGATAATAATTATACAATAATTATAGATAACGGAGCTGATCCAATAAATATAACAATACCTTCTGGATTATTAACAAATATATTTGTAGGATTTATACAAAAAGGAACTGGAGATGTAACATTTGTGCCTTCAGGAACAACAATACAAAATCCAATAGGTTTAAAATCTAAAGGGCAGTATTATAATACATCTATAGATCAAGAAGGTGCTAGTAATGTATTTTATTTACTAGGTAATACAAAATTATAATGAATGAATTTAAAAAGAATATTTACAGGCAAAGCATATCGATTGGAAGTAATCTTTCATATTGCACTAATTGGACAGCTCTAAATAACGGCGACATAAAAATGTCTAGTACTGGGGTTGTAAACTTTGCTCCGATATTAGGTGATAGAACAATAAATACAGGAGTTTCTTTTGGTTATGTTGATCGTTATGCTATTGCTGGATTTGAAGGATTTTTCAGTTGCTATATACCAATGACGTTTACACTTTCAACTGCTAATTGGGATTATGATGGATTCCCTGTTTTTATTGATCAAGTATTGACGGGTTTAAGATATACTATTAACATAATATTTAGTGACGTTTCGGAATTAGATATATATGATAAAGAAACGTATGCAGAAGTTCTTCCAGATCCGCAATTAACATCTGAATATAATGATTGTATTCCATGTGATATAACAACAGCAATAGAATTAGGATATAATATTTCATCAGCTTCTTTAGCCTGTAGCGCTACCCCGTCAACTTATTATACTGACAATAATCCTTGGAATACTGCAAGTCAAATAAATATAGATAATACATGTTGGCCATCTGCTCCAGCTGGATATTATTCCAATGGGTCAACTGTTAGATATTGGTCAGGAATTGGTTTAAATACCCCTGTAGGATGCTAACATTACAAAAATAGACGATTTTAAATCGGCTTAATTAATTAAAATAAAAATAAAATGATAATAGAGTGTAATGAAATAAGCCAAACAATCAATGAATTACTAATATCATTTCAAGATTGTAAAAAAATATTAAATTCAGATTTAAGGAAATTAGTTGATTTAGTGGCTGCAGTTAATGAGTGTGCTAACGGAGGTCCTAACTACAATACGTTAGTTACAGATATTTACGAGCCAATATCCTCTCAAATAGTTACGTATCCAATAAATACATTTCACTCAATAACAATAATAGTTATATCTGGATATATAATATATAATACGTTTACTTTTTCAGCAGGTACTACTCAAAATATAGAAGTTACAACTTTAAATCAAACGGAGATTACGTTTACAGTAAGCCCAGGTTCTAAGGTTATGGTAGAATATTTAATAGAGACAATATAATGGCAAAAATAACGACTATATTACCAGCGTTTGGAGACAAAAAACACAATCAATTATCTGGTCTTAACGAAGGTAATCAATATCTTCATTTAACTCAAGAAGAAAAGGATAAAATAAACTTATCTTTTGAAAATGAAATACTTGAAGAGACAGGATATACTTTATTGGTTCAAGATTTAACTATTAATGCGGATTGGATTTGGATAATATCTAATATTCAATATACAAACCCATCTTCAGTAGTATTAAACATTCCTTATGCAGCAGTTGGATACTCAAGAATTGATATTGTTGTTTGTGATACTAATAATACTTTTCAAAGAATAATTGGAGAGGAAAGTTTAGGCACTCCTGTAGCCCCATCAATTTTATCTAATACAATTCAAGCAACTTTTTTTGTTGTTACAGATGCATTTATTGAACCTCCTGCGCCACCAACGACTAGCGCTTTATATATTCCAAAATCAGAAAAAGCAGCGCTACAAATTAATAATAGCGGTGCTATTGGTTTTGTTAGTTTAGGAAAATTTGCAAATTCAAGCGCTATAGACCTTAGCGGGACAATTACTACTGTTTCAGGAGTATGGTATCAAGTAAGTCAAAAACAATATGATGGTAGAAAATTTACCATTAGAAATTTACAAAATACAAATATTACAATATTAAATAACGAGGTTGGAATTGGTCGTCCATTTATGTTTCCTGATGGTCAAAATTTTATATTAAAACCAAATGAAATAATTGAATTTGTTTTTAAAGCAGATGGAAAATATTATTATGTAGGGAAAATGCAAACAGGATTTGTACCATATATAGGCGCAACTACTGATGTTGATTTAGGAGAGTTTCAACTATCAACAGGACAAGTTAAATTTGATCAAACACCAACAGGAGCAGCTGGAATAGGTGTTTTAAGATGGAATGATCAAGATGGCACACTAGACCTCGGTTTAAAAGGTGGTAATGTTAATCTACAAATAGGTCAAGAAACAACTATTAGAGTTGTAAACAAAACTGGAATTGCTTTAACGGAAGCAGGTTATCAAGTTGTTATTATAGATGGTTCTCAAGGACAAAGATTATCAGTTGATTTAGCAATTGCTAATGGATTAAGTCTAAGGTCAACTTTAGGATTAGTTACTGAAGATATACCTAATAATCAAGAAGGGTTTGTTACTTCTAATGGATTAGTTAGAGGGATAAATACTACAGGCTCTTTACAAGGTGAAACTTGGAGTGAAGGTGATATTTTATATGTTTCTCCAACAATACCTGGTCAGATTACAAATATAAGACCTACTGCTCCCACTCCAATAATAGGAGTTGGACTTGTTGTTAATGGTAATCCATCACAAGGAAGTATATACTGTGACATTCAAAGTGGTATCTCTATCAGTAGGCTGTATGATGTTTCACTATCTTCTCCAATAGAAAGTGATATTTTAAGTTTCAATGCAACTCAAGGATATTGGCAAAATGAAACAATATCAACAGTTATAGGTTACACTCCAGCAGATGATTCTAATGTTGTACACAAAACAGGAGCAGAAACTATTGCAGGAGATAAATCATTCATTAACCCAGTAAGAATAAGTAATAATACTTCACTTGATGGAGAATTACTACGTTTAACAGATTATGATAATAATGCCACCGAAGCAGGTTTAACATTGTACAGAGATGTTCCTGCTGTTGGATTTGAAGAAAGCAGAAATTGGGGAATATATAATAGTGGAAAAAATAGAGGGGATCTTAATATATGTAGCAGTGTTGATTCACAAGGTGCTCCAGATAAAGCAAATCCTCACATCACAGTAAAAAATGATGGTAGAACAGGATTTGGAACAGACCAACCAACTGATTTAGTTCATATAGATGGTGCTTTAAAATTAAGAGGTCTTCTAAAATTAGACCAAAATAGTAACAGTACTGCTATTGGTATTAATGCAGGTAATCTAGGTAGTGTTACGGGAAATTACAACGTATCTATAGGTGTTAATGCACTGTCTTCGGTTCTTGGCGCTAATAATAATATAGGAATAGGGAATAACGCTTTAAAAACTTCTACAGTAGGTAATAATAATATAGCTATCGGTGTAGATGCTATGTCGTTAAGCGGTGTCAATACAGGTAACATTATAGCTATTGGTAATTCAGCCGCAAAAAACACAAATGGTGGCAGGAATATAGCTATCGGAGCAAGTGCTTTGACAACTAATGTTAGTGGTTTTCAGAATACAGCAATAGGTGATGATGCATTACGTTTATCCACTTCAAGTAGAAACGTTGCTTTAGGTTATCACGCAGGTAATCTATTGACAGGTGGTCTTGATAATGTAATATTAGGTTGGGACGCTCAAGCTAGTATTACTTCAGCCGTCAATCAAATAGTAATTGGAAGTGGCGCTGTCGGTACAGGTAACAATACAGTTACAATAGGAAACGATTCCATTACTGCAACAATATTAAAAGGATTAATTACAGCCCCTACTACTACCAATGCACTAATCACAGCAGACGCCACAGGAAAAGCAGTTGTCACCAAAGAGTATCTCTCTGCCAACGGTACTGACATATCAGGCAAGAAGGATATATCAACCGGTAACAATTACAAGTGGGAAACTACAGGAGCCACAGGTAGTCTCCAAGAAACTACAGTTACTCCAAGCAGAGCAGTAGCTACTGACGCTAATGGATTACCCGTAGCTTCTGCTACCACGGCTACTGAATTAGGGTATGTGAATGGAGTTACAAGTGGAATACAAGCCCAACTAAACGCTAAGACTTCTATCACCGGAGGTGTAGTTAATTCACTGCCTAAGTACAATACCACTACTACAGTCACTCCCAGCCGTATCACAGATACGGGCACTTATCTAGGTATAGGAACCACTGCAGCACCTCTAAAAGATATCACGATAGGTAATCAAGCAAATAGAGATATAGGTATAGAAGAAAGTTCCAATGTATCTACAGGACGCGATTTAACGGTTTCCGCAGGAAGAACTATTAACTATGCACCCTCTGAGTTCATTGCAATGCAACAGACTGGCATTGGTATGAACGCTATTGCTGGGCTTGTTGTAAAGTCAAATGGGGATGTTTATGCTTTTGAGAATTATTATACTGCGTATAAAAAAGCAAGTGCCGATGCTAATTTTGCAAATATAGGGGACTTGTCAGTAGGAACACTACGTCAAGCTGCCATTGATATTTCTGATAATATTTACTACGCTAATCAGAACAATATTTATAAAATGCTTTCTGGAGGCAGTACGTTTTCTAGTTTAGGCTTCACTGCAAGAAATTACTATGGAGTTACAGTAACTCCAACTAATGATATTTATTGTTGTGTTATAGGAGGAGATATCTACAAACAAACAGGAGGCGCAGGCTCACTTGATGCACTAGGGCAGATAAACAGGAACTGGTATGGTATGGCATCGCATTCAAATGGAAATGTCTATGCGGTAGCTGACACTGGTATCTATATGCAAACAGGGGGAGCTGGTAATTTTATATTAGTGCAAGCAATTGGAACAAGTGTTATTACTTGTGCCCCAAATGGCGATGTTTGGGCAACAGGAGGATATACTGGAACATTTTACAAACAGACTGCAGGAGCAGGTAGTTTTGTTTCACAATCTTCTGCCAATATTGCACCTGCAGAATGCCCAAGTTTAGCTATCTCACCTAATGGTAGTATTTATGTTGGAACTAAAGTTGGTGCAGGGGTAACTGATATATGGCTTAAAAATAATGACCAGTATGGTACTGTAAACCTTGATGGAGGAACACTAAGGCACAAAGCTGGTACTGGTAAAGGAACTGGAACAAGTAACTTCGAAGTGTACACAGGTCAAAAACTACCTTCTGGTACCGATATGCAGATAAGCACATTAAGAGCTAAAATAGACAACGAAGGTCTTATGACTCTTCCATCAGTTACAAATGCCATCATTACAGCCGACTCCACAGGCAAGGCTGTTGTCACCAAAGAATGGGCTTTAGCGAATATTGGTGGCGGTGGTGGCGGTGGTGTAGCATCCGTAACAGGAACAGCAGTAGATAATACAGACCCTTTGAATCCTGTGATAAATACAGGTGAAACTATTAAAGACGAGTTTATATATACATCTAGTAATACATTCGCATTAAACCAACAAGCAGATGGAGGGTTTGCTATATTTGTCAATGGTAGGCAATTATTCTCAACACAATTTACAACAACTAGTAATTCGGTTACTGTGTTAGACACGTTAGAACCAGGAGATGTAATAATTGTGATGTATCATTTTGGAGGAGTTACAGTAGATATAAGCGGAAAAGCTGATTTAAACTCCCCAACATTTACAGGAACAGTTTCAGGAATTACTAAAACAATGGTTGGTCTTGACGATGTTGATAACACTACAGATATTAATAAACCAATCAGTACTGCGACACAAACTGCATTAAATTTAAAAGCTAATTTAGCTTCACCAACATTTACAGGAAATGTTTCGTTACCTCAAACAACTACAATTAATAATTTTAGTCCAGTAGTTAATATAATAAGAGATACAGTTCCAAGTACAGTTATAACAGGAACAATTTCGGAAACTATTTTTAATTCTTATTTAATACTTGCTAATACATTTGCTGTAAGTGATAATATAAAAGTGCAAGATTTTTCATCTATTAAAACAGGAAATTTGTCATCTTCATTTTATAGAATATACGTAAACACATCCAATACTTTAGCAGGTGCAGTTCAGGTATCTTATGTAAATAGTGGGCTATCCAACAACTGGAGTAAAACACAAAGAACATTTGTTTTAAATGGAGGAACATTAGCTGGATTTGCCTTTAACACAAGTGCTACTAACGATTCTATAAATAGTAGTGGTATATTTTCATCCACTCCATTTGACCCAACAGTAAATAATTGGATTATTACAACAGGAAAATTATCAAATAGTGGTGATTCAATTCAACAATTATCATTTAATATAACGAGTTAAAATTATGATTTATACAATAGTAAACCAAGAAGGAAAAGAGTTATACGCTACAACTAACATATCTAATTTACCAATAGGAGAAATAGCTATTGAGGAATTAAGAACTGAAGAAATAGAGAATCCTTATTTCAATTTTGAAACAAGAGAATTTTA
>BS_KBA_SWE02_21mDRAFT_10000672_pt1 | contig 12941 bp, 15 predicted proteins | sample BalSeasSWE02_21m_FD_9196 | JGI IMG/M metagenome (IMG submission 9196)
AACCACTGACAATGTTTTTGAAATTGGCTCTATTACAAAACAATTCACAGCTGTCTCTATTTTAATGCTCGAAGAACAGGGCAAACTTAAGATTGAAGATGAGATCACCAAATACATTCCCGATTATCCCACACTTGGAAAAACCATTACCATCCATCATTTGTTGAACCATACATCGGGCATAAAAAGTTATACGAGCATGGACAGTTTTATGCCTTTGGCGAGAACCGACATGACTCCTACAGAAATTATAGATAAGTTTAAAAATGAACCCATGGATTTCGATCCGGGTGAAAAATTCCTTTACAACAACTCAGGGTACATTTTGTTGGGGCATATCATCGAAGTTGTTTCGGGCCAAAGCTATGCCGAATTTATTCAGGAACATATTTTCGACAAAGTTGGCATGACGGCTTCTTATTATGGCAGTATGAAAAAACTTATTCCCAATCGCGCCAAAGGCTATCAGGACCAAAATGGCTTTGTCAATGCCGACTATTTAAGTTTAACACTTCCTTATGCGGCAGGTTCCATCATGTCCACTGTAGACGATTTGTTAAAATGGCAAAATGCAATAAGCGCTAATACACTCATTAAAAGATCAAGTTTGGAAAAAGCCATTAATGGTTCAATGCTCAACAATGGCGAAAAAATTCCTTATGGTTATGGTTGGGGAAAAGGAAGTGTAAACGGTTCGCCCACCATTGAACATTCAGGAGGAATTTTTGGCTACACCACTAATGGCCTTTTCCTGCCTGAAGAAAACATGTACGTTATAGGACTTTCCAATTGTGATTGTAGCAACGTAAGCAATGCTACGAATCAAATTGCAGCCATAGTGCTTGGGAAACCTTACCCCAATGAAAAGAATGCGATAACTTTATCTGAAGAGCAACTCAAAAAATGGGTAGGCGCCTATCAATTTGAAGATGGCGCCATACGTTATATAACTTTGGAAGATGGCCAGTTAAAAAGCCAACGACAGGATAGTGAGAAATTTACTCTGTATCCCATGACTTCCACACATTTTATTTTTGAAGGCGGTACAATTTCTTATGAATTTACTGAAAATGATAACCTAAGAGAAGCTCGTTTTACAAATGCTGGAAATGTTTCAGTAGGCAAGGAAGTTGAAAAAGCACCACCTTCCGAAAAAGTGGCCATCACTTTAGCACCAGAACTATTAACACAATTTATTGGCAAATATGAACTGCAGCCCGGATTTATTATCGAAGTCACCACAATAGACAATCAAATCTTTGCGCAGGCTACAGGTCAGCCACAATTTGAACTTTTCCCTGAAGATGAAGATAGCTTCTTTTTAAAAGTGGTAGTCGCCAGTGTAGATTTTAATAAGGACGAAAACGGTAACGTAGTGAGTTTGACCCTACATCAAGGCGGCCAAAATCTAGAAGGCAAAAAGATAGAATAACCTGATCTATTTTTATAAAACCTATAAAACTACTTTGTACAAACAGGGTAGTTTTTTAGTTTATATTTGTCCAAAATAATATAAGATGTCATTTAAAGACCTACACCTTAACAAACCCATTTTAAAAGCCATAGAGGAAACTGGTTATACCGAACCCACTTTGGTTCAAGAGCAAACCATTCCTTTGGTGTTGGATAAAAAAGATGTGGTCTGTACTGCTCAAACCGGTACTGGTAAAACTGCAGCCTTTGCATTGCCCATTTTGCAATTACTTTTTGACAAACAGGATGCTCCAAAAAAAGGCAAAAAAATAAAGGCATTGATAGTTAGTCCCACACGGGAACTGGCAGTTCAAATAGGTGATAATTTTAAAACTTATGGCAAACATACCAACCTACGATCTACGGTTGTTTATGGTGGTGTTGGTATTGAGCCTCAAATTGATGTGCTAACAAAAGGCGTAGATATTTTAGTGGTCACTCCAGGACGATTATTGGATTTGCATAAACAGGATGTTGTAAACCTTGATTATATAGAAATCTTGGTGCTTGACGAAGCCGATTTGATGCTCGATATGGGTTTTATTGACGATATTAAAAAAATTGAACGTTTGTGTCCTGAAGCCAAACAAACTTTGATGTTTTCAGCTACAATGCCCTTTAAAGTTGAGCAATTGGCCAATACTATATTAAAATCTCCAGAACGTGTAGAGGTCTCTCCAACTTCTTCGGCTGCCAAAGATGTAAGCCAGATTTTGTATTATGTGCCCAAACGCAATAAAATTGAACTCTGTTTGCATTTGTTGCGAAATACCATTAAGGGCAGTATCTTAATTTTTAGGCGCACCAAATTTGGAGTGGATAAGCTGGAACAAACCTTAATAAAAAATGGATATAAAGTTGAAACACTCCATGGTGACAAAACTCAAACTGATAGGCAAACTGCATTAAATAAATTCAAAAATGGGTATGTTAATATTTTAATTGCAACCGATGTGGCGGCACGAGGTATTGATATAAACGAACTTGATGCCGTCGTCAATTTTGATATGCCAAACGTACCCGAAACTTATGTTCACCGAATTGGAAGAACAGGTCGAGCAGGAAATATAGGAACTTCATATTCATTTTGTTCGGCGGATGAAAAAGCATACGTGAAAACCATTCAGCAACTGATTAATGTACAAATTCCGGTAGAGGACAATCATCCCTATCCATTAGATCCAAAAGCCAAACCAGAAGTGCATAAATCCAAACAAACCGGAAGTAAGCACAAAAAAGGAAGAAAAGGTGAAGGTTCCAAAAAGAATAAAAAGCGTTGGTATTAAAAAGACTGATGACCGAAGACGGGTGATGGATAAAACCTCAAACTGAGACTTTAAACTGAAAACTGTTGATTAAAACTGATTTCTAAGCGTCAAACCGTTTGTTAAAATAATGCTTCAATAATGGAATTTGAATAAAAAGCATCACTCCAAACATCAACAAAGAATACATAGTTGTTTGAGAAATTTTTACCCCAGAAAATAGATTTGAAACTATACTAAAATCCAATTTATCAAACCAGCCTAAAGTTGAAGTGTCTTTATTAAAAAATGAAAAACCTACCATTCCAACAGTTAAAAGAAAAAGAATAACCCAAGTTGTTTTAGAAATTAAAGGTTTATAAACTGTTACAGCACTTCGTGAAGTTACTGTAATTTGTGACATGACCTTAGCTGTGAAATCGAATGAAGGTGTTTCCAATTTGGACGATTTCATCACTTTGTCAACAAATTGATCTATATGTTTATTAGCGTTCTCTTTCATAATATTCAATAATTTCAGGTTCCAATCGTTCTTTTAAAATAGCAGTCAGTTTTTTTCGGCTTCTAAAAAGCTTAACTTTTACATTATTGGCTGTTAAACCAACAACATTTGCAATCTCATCCAAGCTTTGTTCTTCAAAATAATACAGTGTCAACAAAAAACTATCATCACTGGGTAACAAATGTAAACAATCCTGTATCAATTTATTACGCTCTTCTTCAACTAAAATATCAAAAGCATTGTCCACAGTCTTTACTTGATGTTCTGTAAATTCATTGATTTCAACATCATTCAAATATTTTTTATTTTTCTTTATACGGTCCAAACAACTGTTATAAGCTACTTTATAAATCCAGGTCGAAAATTTTGAATCACCTTTAAATTTATGTAACGATCTATATGTTTTTATAAAGGTGTCCTGAGACACTTCTTCGGCCTCTTCCCTGTTTTTTAACATGCGCAACGCCAAAGTAAACACCAAGTCTTTATAACGATTAACCAATTCGGTAAACGCTTTGGCATCGCCCTCAAGGATTTGATTGATGAGTATTTGATCGTTGGTGGTCATTTTGATTTTTAGACGACCATTATATATTTAAGGTTACAGCTTTATGTAAAAAAATATTTTTCGCATTTTGTTGTAACCATAATCCAAAACGTGTCGTCATAAGCTATGAAACACATTAAAAATAATCAATTAAAAACAAACAATTATGGGATCAGAATTAATTATCATACCAATAATATTTGGTGCAATTTTCGGAGTATTTTACTTATATTTTTCAACTCGAAACAAAGAACGACTGGCACTCATTGAAAAAGGGGCCGATGCCAGTATTTTTGTACGCGGAAAACAACATACCGCACCTATTTGGAAGGTCTTTATTTTAAACACTGCCCTATTATTTATGGGCATTGGAGCAGGTACATTTTTAGCCTCTGTGCTGGATGAATTCACAACACTGGACAATGATGCGGTTTATCCTGCAGTCATATTCTTTATGGCGGGTATTGGCTTATTTATAGGCTTTAATATGACCAAAAATTTAGATAAAGAATAAATTAGAAAAAAAAGATAACTTTAAAGCTGCTCTCGATTTGAGAGCAGCTTTTTTTTTGCCTTATTCTTAGCAAGATTTGTATCTTTAGAATCAAATCTAAATTTTGAACACCATCAAAAACCTATTTTGTTTATTCTTATGTTTTTTTGTGCAAAGTATTGCTTTTGCACAAACAAAAGTATTAGAAGCACAAACCCAAGAACCGATATCTTATGCAACCATATCTTTTGGAAATGGTCAAGGATTTTTTGCAGATGACGATGGCTTGTTTATATTCAACAAAACTTTATATCCCGATGTCGATTCCCTTTTCATATCGGCTTTGGGATTTAAGGATTTGGCTATTTCAAGTGACAATTTACCCGAAATCCTTTTTTTGGAAACTCATATAGATGTGCTTGATGAAGTTGTAGTACATTCCAAGATTGATAGAAAATTTAAAGCAGAAACGCTCAAACCTTATTTGGATGATGACTATTTTAAATGTTGGCTACCCACCATAGAATCGGAAATTGCGGTGTTTTTTCCAAATAATGATAATCTGTTAAAGAAAATTACAAAGATTCATTTTCCATTAACTTTGGAATCCAAAGACTGGGAAAAACGCAAAAAAAAGAATGCGGATAAAAAACCCTTTTCAACTTTGTTTAAGGTGAAATTTTATAATAATGAAAATAGTTTTCCAGGAAAAGTATTGACCTATGACAATATAGTATTTAGGGCGACCGAAAAGAATGGTGATGTCTTTGAACTTGATGTTTCAGATCATGATATATTCATTCCCAAAACTGGATTTTTTGTATCCATTCAGGTTTTGGGATATACGAATTCAAACGGAAAATTATTGCCCAACAAAAAATATAAAGAAATTAAAAGTAATGGTGGCGTTGTAAAAATCCCAACCAATTTTAGACCTTTATTGCCTTTTACTGACGAAATAGCACAACATAACACATTTATTAAACGGGTGTTTTTGCAAAATAATGAATGGAAATCTTTTCAAAACGGAAACGGTATAGATTCCAGTTTGTTAAAAGCTGGACTCAACAATTATGGAGTTGGTATTTCATATAATATTTATGAAGAAGATTGATTTAATTTAATATAAAAAAATCACTCCACTTCAAAATCAAAATAAGTTTCGGGAAAAGGTTCACCTATTAAAGTAAAATGCCACCACTCTTGTGGATAATTTCTAAAACCGTGTTTTAACATCACTTTTTGCAATAGCTTTCGGTTCTGTTTTTGGGACTCCGTAATATTTTGATATTCTACCCAAGATGGTTCACCAAAAAAATCGTACGGACTTCCCATATCCAAGGGTTCACCCGTTATGCCATCAATTATGGTCAAGTCTACTGTACTTCCCCTACTATGCCCAGACAATGCGGCAATATAGCCATCACGAAACAAATGTCGTTTTTCAACCTTGGGATAAAATTCTTGCTTGTTTATGGTATCGTTCAAATCTTTTGCCCAACGAATAAAATGGTTTACGGCGCGCTGTGGACGATAACCATCATACACTTTTAAACACAAATTTAAGCTCTGCAATTCCTCGTGAACCTGCTTTAGAGCTAATGCTGTCGATTTGGTCAATATTAGCTTATTTACTTTATAACCATCTATCGTATCACCCACAAAATTAAATGGAGAATAGTAGCGTAGTTCCACATCCAAATCTGGAATTAGGTCTTGCACATGAACAAATCCTTCCGGAAGTTGACTTGAACTTGTCTTATTGAATGCAAACCCAATACAAATTAAAATAATTATGAGTATTTTTTTCTTAATCATGTTATCGCTAATTTAGATAAAATTTTAGCTATGGACTTGTTTTCAAAAGAAAAAAAGGCATTGGTACTACCGAAAGCTGAAGTGGTCTATATTCCAAATTTTTATCCTCTTGAAAAAGCTAATTTCTATTTTAAAATTCTAAAGGAGAATATTGAATGGCAACAAGATTTCATTACTGTTTTTGGAAAAACTTATAGACAACCACGATTAACTGCCTTATACGCAAATAACAATCTACCTTATTCTTACTCTAATATCACTATGTGTCCTAATATTTTTACAACTGAATTATTGGAGATAAAACAGGATATTGAACAAATAGCCCATCATCAATTCACTTCTGTTTTGCTAAATCTATACAGAAATGGCAACGACAGCAATGGGTGGCACGCTGATAATGAAAAGGAATTAGGAGAAAATCCTGTTATAGCTTCATTAAGCTTTGGAGCTCCAAGAATGTTTCATTTTAAACATCGAAAACTAATAGATCAAAAGCACAGGCTCATTTTAGAACACGGAAGTTTGCTTTTAATGAAAGGAGAAATGCAACACTATTGGTTACATCAAGTTCCTAAAACCAAAAAAGATGTTGGTGAACGGATCAATTTAACGTTCAGAACAATTAAACCTTTATAAAAGAAAAAACCGAGATCCCTCAATCTCGGTTTTCCTAATTTGCTTTTTATATTATGTGTAGATTTAGGGTCTCTAAGTCCACCGACATAATGCAAATATTAATTAATTAATCCATTGAACTAAAAACTAAATTTTAGTACATTTCAAATGTATAATTTAATTTCAATAAATCTGTTTAAATACATNTATTTTCGTTNTAATGCGCTTTTTTTTAACATTTAAAGACGTAATATNCCNTTTTATCGATGAAATGCATGGCGTTTTGAATTATTTTTTAATAAACAATTAAATAAATTGTTTTCTAAAACGTTAATACTTTTTAAACACATTTTGCTTTTGTGTAACTTTATATTTTAAAAAAATACCTTGAACATGGAAATTAGAAAAAAATTGGAGCTTATATTTATTTTTCTTTTTAGTTTCTTATCTGGAGTTGCTCAAGATGTTAACTATTCACGTAATGATATTTCCATAAATAATTTTGTGGACGGTACACTTTTAACCCCAAATGCCCTAGATAAGCCCATTTTAGCTATAATCATTGCAGGTTCTGGGCCTACAGACAGAAATGGAAATCAAAACTTTTTAAAAAGCAATAATTTAAAAAAACTGGCCGAAAGGCTTTCAAATAATAATATTGCAACTTTTCGTTATGACAAACGTATTGTTAAGCAAATCAAGAATGGTAATATCGACAAAAATATTATGTTTGATGATTTTGTGACCGATGCCATTTCAGTTATTGAATATTTTAAAGAAACAAAAGCTTATTCAAAAATTTATGTTATAGGACATAGCCAAGGCAGTTTGGTTGGGATGTTAGCTGCAAAAGATAGAGCAGATGGATTTATATCGATTGCTGGTGCTGGACAAAGTATAGATCATGTCATTATTGATCAAATACAAAAAACAGCACAAATGTACACCGAAGACACAAAAAGAGTTTTTGACTTTATGCGCCAGGGAAAAACTACACCAGATTATCCACCAGCTTTAAGTTCTATATTTAATATTGAAATTCAACCATTTATGATGAATTGGATGCAATACAATCCTCAAGATGTTATAAAAACTTTGGACATTCCTATATTAATTATAAACGGAACAAAAGATTTACAGGTCACTGTTGAAGAAGCCAAACTCTTAAAAGAGGCTTCTCAAAATGCTGAATTAAAAATTGTTGAGAAAATGAACCATGTGCTTTTCATTATTGAAGGTGACGATCTAGAAAATGCCAAATCTTACAATGAATCCGCAAGAAATATTTCAGATGAAGCAGTTTCTACTATTATCAATTTTATTATAACTAAAAATTAAATAGAAAATCTCATTTTTCACTTAACCATTAATCGTAAAAAAATGTTGAATATCTATTAGCCTTTACCTTAATCGATAAAACCATTGTCATTAGCGAATAAATAGTCATTATTAAATGTTACTCATTAGTTTTGATGCTGTTAGACCCAAATCTACTTTACTTATGAAAAAACATTACCTACTTTTAGTTTTCTCTTTATTATCCTTTTTATTTACAAATGCACAAGAATATGGCTTTGGAGTAAGAGGAGGAATTAATACCTATAGCATTGGAAGTATCATTACTGTAGGCTCTAATGGCCCACAAGGTCCACCAGCTGGATTAAATTTCGAACCAGTAAAAGATATTGGTTATCAATTCGGTGGTTACTTTTTTGCAAAATTTGGCAAATTTTATGTTAAACCAGAATTGAATTATGTATCCTCACAAAATCATTATGATTTTCCAGATAGAACTTCAAAATGGACAACATCTAAAATTGATATTCCTATCCTTTTTGTTTACGATATTTTTGAACCTGTATCAATTTATGCTGGACCAGGATTTAATTTTTTTGGAGAAACCAAATTAGAAGGCGTTCAGGAAACAAGTTTTACTACAGGTAAAGCTGGACCAGATTTAAAAAAATCAACCTTCAATATTAATGTAGGTATAATGTTTCGTTATAAACGTTTAGGTTTAGATTTAAGATATGAAATGGGACAAGGAAAAACAACCCAAGAACGTGAAGATTTTATTCGATCAGCTTATGGTATAAATTTAGCCGATCTTAAATCATATAACCCAAATGTATTAAGTTTGAGTGTCTTTTACGATATATTTAGAACAGATGGACAGAGTATTGGCAGCTTTTTTGGTGACTTATTCAAAGGTGATAATTGCCATTGCCCATATCAAAAATAGTTTTAAAAAATCATAATATAGAAAAGCACCTCAATGAGGTGCTTTTTTATTTTTTAGATTATTACAATTTAGACAAGAATTATGAAAAATTAAAATTTTGAAATTAATAATAAATAATATATCTTTATAATATCGTTTTAATATCATTTTAAATTTATAATCATGAAAGAAGAGAAAATCATTGTCCCAGCAAACGGTTACCTAATACTATTTGTCTTTATAATTTTATTTTTTGGAGGAATTTTTGGAATTATATTTATTAGAAACTTTTGGTTTATTTTATTAATCCTCACTGGAATTTTTCTTGCTCCAGGATTTATAATGGTACAACCCAATGAATCCAGAGTATTACTCTTATTTGGTGAATATATTGGGACGGTTAAAAAGAACGGCTTTTTTTGGGTAAACCCATTTTATACCAAAAAGAAAATTTCATTGCGTGCCAGTAATTTTGATAGCGAACGCTTAAAAGTAAACGACAAACTTGGTAACCCTGTAATGATAAGCACAATTTTAGTTTGGCGAGTCGAAAACACATATAAAGCTGCATTTGATGTAGACAATTATGAAAATTTTGTACGCGTACAAACCGATGCAGCTGTTCGTAAATTGGCAAGCATGTATCCCTATGATAATTTCGCAGACGAAGGCCATGTTGAAGACATTACCTTAAGGTCTAGTGTAAATGATGTCAGCAATGCTCTCGAAAAAGAGATTGAAGAACGCTTATCAATTGCGGGAATTGAAGTTTTGGAAGCTAGAATTGGTTATCTAGCCTATGCCCAAGAAATTGCTAATGCCATGTTGAAACGTCAACAAGCAACAGCTATCGTAGCTGCCAGACATAAAATTGTTGAAGGCGCAGTGAGTATGGTAGAAATGGCTTTGGAACAATTAAGTAAAAAACAAATAATAGATTTAGATGAAGAAAGAAAAGCAGCCATGGTAAGCAATTTAATGGTAATCCTTTGTTCAGATAAAGATGCTTCTCCCGTGATAAATACAGGAACTTTAAATACTTAAAATGAAAGAATATAAAGTAATAACTCCTAGTTTAGGATTTAGAAATAGAGCAGAAAAATTGCAAGATTTAATAAACAATTATGCCAAAGAAAGTTGGAACTTAAATGCCATAACCAATAATAGACATGGAGGTATCTCATTTTTGGTCTTTGAACGTGAAAAAAACAGATAACTAATGTCAAAGAAAAAAGCTTTTGCATTAAGGATTAATGAAGATATGCTTAAAGCCATAGAAAAATGGGCTGCAGATGAATTTAGAAGTACTAATGGACAAATAGAATGGATGCTATTGAATTTTCTAAAGGACAATAATAGGTCGCCTAAATCTAAAAGCAATACGAATGAGAAAAGCGACCCATAAAGGTCGCTTTTTTATATGAAATAATTATAGGATATTTGCGCTCAAATTCAAAAATTAAAAATGAAAAAAACACTTTTAGTCTTATCAATACTTTTAGCGATTTCGTGTACAAAAGAAACTTCTAACTTTACCCTAAAAGGAAATATTAAGGGGTTAAAAAAAGGAACTGTTTATCTTGAAAGAGAGCAAGATTCAACTTATAAAATCATAGATTCTTTAGAGATTAATGGAAATTCAGTATTTGAACTACATTGTAATTTGGAAGAGCCTGAAGTGTTATATTTAAGGTTGGACAAAAATGATAATGATGAAGGCATTGTAACATTTTTTGCCGACAAAGGTATTACTGAAATAAACTCTACATTAAAATATTTTAATTTAAATGCAAAAATTAAAGGCTCAAAACAACAAGAACTTTTGGAAGAGTATATAGCAATAATGTCTAAATTCAATAATCAAAATTTAGATTTGATAAAAGAACAGTTTGAACCAAAAAAAGAAAACGACACAACATCAACTAACCTTGATTATGAAGAAAAATACAATAGTTTATTGAGAAGAAAATATCTTTACACCATTAATTTTGCTGTAACCCATAATACTAGTGAAGTTGCACCCTATCTAGCTGTAACAGAAATTTCTGATGCTAACCCAAAGTTTTTAGACACTATTTATAATTCACTTGAAGCGAATTTAAAAACATCACTTTACGGAAAAAAACTCAAAGCTTTAATCGATTCAAAAAAACAATAAATAAGCTTCTCATATGAGAAGCTTATTGAGCCGATGGAGGGAGTCGAACCCACGACCCCGAGATTACAAATCACGTGCTCTGACCAACTGAGCTACATCGGCAATTAATTGCAAATATAATATGAAAAAAATATCTGCAATTAAACTATTATTTTATTTAGCTTAATTTATTGATTTTATCAATCAAAGCTCTTCCTTTTGTTTCAAGATCACTTTTAATTGATTTAAAGTGGGCTTTTTTATTTTCAACACTTTTATCGTTGACTTTTGCAATTAAATCATCAAAAGTTGCAATTGCTTCATCAATAATTTCTTCACCTTTTTTTGTATCCTTATCGGTGTTTGTGTATTCCCAAACATAAACCGCTTCAATAATATCCCCTAAAACGTAATTAATATCCTTTTTTAGGTCTCTAACATTTGCCATAATTTGTATTTAAATATTTAAGCAAAATTACACATAAACTTCCAATAGTTTTGCATTTTCAGCAGTAATTTCGAATGAGGTTATAGCTGCAGGCAATAGAACCGTTTCTCCTTTTTTAATAATTTCAGTATGGTTTTCTGTTATAATATTAGCATTTCCTTCTACACATATATAAATTATAAAAGAATCATGGTTATTCTCTTTTTTTATTGCTTCTGTTAAATGTAGATAATTGGTCTTAAAATATGGACAACTTACCATTTCATTGGATTGATTTTTGGATTTTGAATAGTGAACCTTAAAGTCATTTTCCATATCAAAATCAATGGCATCGAGAGCCAAATCGTTGTGCAATTCTCGTTCATTACCTTGGGCATCTTTTCTATCCCAGTCATAGACCCTATAAGTAATATCACTGGTTTGCTGAATTTCGGCCAGCAAAATACCTGCTCCAATGGCATGTATTCTTCCAACTTCAATAAAATAGGTATCACCAGATGTCACTTTTTCAAAATTTAAAATTTTAGGCAATGTTTTGCTTTCCAAGTGTTTTAAATAAAGTTCTGGTGTCACTTTTTGATTGAAGCCAACAATTAAGTTAGAATCCTTTTCGGCCTGCATTATATACCACATTTCAGTTTTACCAAACGAGTTATGACGTTTTGCAGCAAGTTCATCATTAGGGTGTAATTGAATGGAAAGATCATCTTTGGCATCAATAAACTTTATAAGTAAAGGAAATTTATTCCCGAATGTTTTAAAATTTTTATGACCTACTAAATCGTGCCCGTACGTATGTAATAATTCCTTTAATGATTGACCTATTAGGTTTCCATTGGTAACAATTGAAGTATCGCCTTCAACATCACTTATTTCCCAACTTTCCCCAATTTTTGGCTTTGTGCTATTTTTATTTAAAAGTGTTTTTAGTTTTTTTCCGCCCCAAATTCTTTCCTTTAGAATTGGATTAAACTTTAATGGATATAAGTTGTTTGTCATTATCTACCTGAATAGGTTACAAAATTTCGAGGGGTTTCATATAGAACCACTTCAAGATCTAAAAGCGTATCCAATCTTGGTCTAATTTTGTTGTAAATTACAATAACAATGTTTTCGGCCGTAGGGTTCAAATCTTGAAATTCTTCTACTTCAATATTTAAATTTTTATGGTCAAAGGCATCTTCAATTTCTTCTTTAATTATGTCCTTTAGAATTTTCATGTCTACAACAAACCCTGTCTCTTTATTTATTTTACCTGTGACACTAACGATCAACTCATAATTATGACCATGAAAGTTAGGATTACTGCACTTACCAAAAACTTGGGCATTTTTAATATCGCTCCAATCTTTTCTGTATAAACGATGTGCAGCATTAAAATGTGCTTTTCTACTTACTGTAACAATCATTTTACAATATTTA
>BS_KBA_SWE02_21mDRAFT_10000673_pt1 | contig 12927 bp, 11 predicted proteins | sample BalSeasSWE02_21m_FD_9196 | JGI IMG/M metagenome (IMG submission 9196)
CCTCCCTGCAGACCTGCCATGGCTGCTTCTATCAGACCGTTGGGCGTGCCGGCTTGTGTTTCCACCTCGGATAGAAATTCCTTGCCCGCCCCGCGTTGCCGCGGCGCTACCCGACAACTGACCTCTCCGTAAAGCTCGGCATCCTTGAGCTTGCGGTCCACCAGGGCCTTTTCTTCGGCGGTATGGCTGATTGTTTCCCGGAATACCACTTGCGGTCTGCCAACGGTGACCAGCAAGCCAAATTCCCTACGCAAGCGCTCTACCAGCACTTCGAGGTGCAACTCCCCCATGCCGCTGATGAGTGTCTGGCCGGTTTCCTCGTGCACCCGGACTTGTACGGTAGGGTCCTCGTCCGCGAGCTTGGACAGGCTCAGCTCCAGCTTTTCAGCATCGGCCTTCGTGGCAGCCTCAAGAGCGAGGGACATAACCGGTTCGTAGCCTTGTATGTCCTCCAACAAGATTGGCACTTCTTTGGAGCACAGAGTGTCGCCGGTGGTCGTATAACGCAGACCGGTGGCGGCGATAATGCTGCCCGGACCGGCCTGTTCCACCCGACTGCGCTTGTGAGAATGCATAACAAACAACCTGGCCAGGCGTTCCTTTATACCCAGGCGTGGGTTGTATAACTCCATGCCTGCGCTGATCGTGCCGCTAAATATTCGCAGGTAGACCAGGCGCCTGCCCTCATCCACCGCCACTTTGAACAGCAGTGCTGAAACCGATTCGCTGGCCGAAGGTTGCAGCGTGATTTTCTCCCCCGATGAACCGGGTACTGATCCCGACACCGGTGGCAGGTCGGCGGGTGACGGAAGGTAGTTGACGATGCCGTCAAGCAGCAGATCCACGCCCTTGTTGCGCAGGGCGGCACCGCAAAAAACCGGCACAGCCTTTTGTGCATGACATGCCCGACGGATTGCCTCCAGCAGTTGCCCATCGCTGGGCTGCTGATCCGCGAGGTATATCTCGGCCAATACTTCATCTACATCGGCCAGAGTCTCTATCAATTGTTGCCGTGCCTGCGTGGCCTTCTCTCGCCACAGATCACTGATCTCAATGGCTACGCTAGCCTGCTCAAGGTCACCCGCCATACGGAAAGCCTGCATGGTCACCAGGTCTATAACCCCGTCGAATGTATCCTCCGCTCCCATGGGCAACTGAAGTGCTGCGGGATTTGCGTGCAGCAGCTTGCGCATTTGAGTCAGCACATCGTCAAAGTCAGCGCCAATCCGATCCATCTTGTTGACGAAAGCAATACGGGGAACGTGAAATTTCTCGGCCTGGCGCCAGACAGTTTCTGATTGGGGTTCAACGCCATCCACCGCGGAGAACACCACTACTGCACCGTCGAGCACGCGGAGGCTGCGTTCCACCTCCATGGTGAAATCCACGTGCCCCGGAGTATCGATCAAGTGTATGTCATGCTCACGCCAGGACAGGGCGGTTGCAGCGGCGGTGATGGTTATGCCGCGCTCCCGTTCCAGGTCCATCCAGTCCATTTCAGCGGTGCCGTCGTGCACTTCACCAACCTTGTGCAACTCGCCGGCGTGAAACAACAATCTCTCGGTCACTGTCGTCTTGCCCGCGTCTATATGGGCGACAATGCCGATGTTTCTGATGAGATCAATATTCACGTTATTCGCCGTGGTCTGCAGACCGACCTTCCCCGCGCCGGTTGATTCCAGATAGACCTACAGCTTACACAGACGCCTTTTTGGCCACGAGCGGGAATGATACCTATCCGGATCCGGGCCACATCGGGTAGTCGCGAGCGATATTCAGGTCGCTGCGGCATGCTCCTGCGCCTCGTCTTCGGCCTCGGTTTCCTCGCGCCAGGTCACGATATTCATTTCTATAAACACGAAGGCCAATAACCACAGGAAGGCATCCCAGAAGTCGATAAACGCATCTGCCCAGCCCCAGTAAACGGCGGCCGCCAGCAATGTGCCGTAAAGGACGACTTTGGAGGCGCTACTGGCGATGAAAACCGCCCTTGAAATCCCGTCGCGCAGCTGCAACCAGACATCCAGTTCCAGCATGACCACGATAAGCAGCCATACGGCCGCGTTTATCACATCTACCCAGGCCAGCCTGCGGGCAGCTTCAAGCGCCACGGCATCGGCAATGATATGTGTGCCATCCAGGCGAACAAACCCACTCTCTGTTGGCAGATCGTTACAGTTGTGGTTGGTCAGGGCCTCGAACTCATCCAGGGTAATCAGATAAACCGTTTGATTGTCCACCAGCTGACAGGCAGAGGAGGCTTCAACCACCTGAACTTCGTACAACTCGAAGGCCTTGTCCCAGTACCCGTTGAATGACAACAGAATAAAGAAATAGCTCAGGAACCTTACTCCGTGCAGGCGCCACTTGTATTGCTGGACTTGCTCGTCGGACAAGACATAGGTTTCCATTTCAAATAGCAGCAGCAAGATCACCCAGGAGGCGGTGTCGATGGTCGGGGAGAAAGCCTGGAACAGATCACCCAGCGCTACGCCGCCGGCAAACAGATGACCCGATGCGGCCCAGTCATCATTAAGAAAGATGAACACGTTCAGCATTAGCAGGCTGTATATGCAGTATTTGAAGATCTGGAAAAAAGTGAAAAATCTCGACGATGGCAAGTGCCTACTCCTGGCCCGGAATCAAAGTTGGCTGATCATACCGCAGCTTCGGAGTCGGGGAATACCGTTAGCGGGCGATGGCTGACGTCTTGCATCGACCCCGGTTATGTGCCGGTCTGGTATGCGGTCTTTGTCAGCCAGCACCCCGTCCACTACTGAAGCTGGAATTCTCTGGCTCTACCTGTATGCCTGCGGCGGCGACACACGGGGTGAGCAGGTCTGTCCGATTTAGCGCTAGAATCCGGGAGGGGACACCGTCGACAAGCGGGGAGGGGCATGGAGTCCGACGAAATCACCAGGACCCGGGTATGTATTGTTGGAGCCGGGTTCTCCGGGCTGGCGATGGGCATACGCCTGCGTGACTCAGGAATATCCGATTTCCTCATCCTGGACGGCGGCAATGATGTGGGTGGCACCTGGCGGGATAACCATTACCCGGGTTGCGCCTGTGACGTACCCTCTCACCTGTATTCGTTTTCCTTCGAGCCGAATCCCCATTGGTCACACAGGTTCGCGCCCCAACCCGAGATCTGGGCGTATCTGCAGCACTGTGCGACAAAGTACCGTCTGGTTCCCCATATACATCTGGGGAGAAAGCTGCGCCAGGCCAGCTTCAGCGAAGAGTTGGGCTGCTGGCAACTGGAATGCGAAGACGGCAGTCGCTATGAGGCTCCGGTCCTGGTGGCGGCCATGGGTGGGCTGAGCCGGCCAGCCATGCCTGTCTTGCCAGGTCTGGGGAGCTTCCGCGGCCCGGCCTTCCACTCCTCGGACTGGCGTCATGATGTTAGCCTCAGGGGCAAGCGTGTGGGAGTGATTGGCACCGGCGCCAGTGCCATTCAGTTCGTACCGCAAATTGTGGACCAGACCGATAGCCTGGTCCTGTTTCAGCGCACACCGCCCTGGATACTTCCCCGCAGAGACCGGCCCATCAGAGGGTCCTGGCAAGCCCTGTACAGGCGAATCCCGATGGCCCAGTCTATCGCCCGTGCGATGGTGTACACGCAGATGGAAAGTCGCGCGCTGGGTCTTCGCAGCTTCCCATTCCTCTTGAAGATCATGGAAAAGCTGGCCCGAGGGCATATACGCAGCAGTATTCGCGACCCGGCGTTGCGCGAGCGAGTGACGCCGGATTTCAGGTTGGGTTGCAAGCGAGTATTGCTCTCGGATGACTATTACCCGGCTCTTGAATGTTCCAACCTGAGTCTTGAGACAAGTGCGATCAGGCGAGTCACGGAATACGGTGTGGAACTCATTGATGGCAGGCAAATTGATCTGGATGTGCTGATTTATGGCACGGGGTTCCAGGCCACCAGTCCGGTACCGACAGGCATGCTGACCGGACGATCCGGGCAGGACCTGGCAGATTGCTGGAAAGATGGGCCGGAGGCCTACCTGGGAACAGTGGTGTCAGGCTTCCCCAATATGTTCATGTTGGTGGGGCCCAACACCGGGTTGGGACACAATTCCGTGGTCTACATGATTGAGTCACAGGTAGGCTATATCGTGCAGTGTCTGGAATACATGCAACTGCAAGGGCTACAAAAGCTGGAAGTCCGGGCAGATGTGCAGGCCAATTACAATGAGTTCCTGCAGCAGCTATTCCTGGGCTCGGTGTGGAGCAGTGGTTGCGACAGTTGGTATTTGCATGAAAGTGGCAAGAATACGACGCTATGGCCGGGTATGAGCTTTAGCTATCGGCGCCGCACCAGGCGGTTCGAATCCACTGACTATTGCGGCGAGGTCTAAAGCGTGCAGAAACACAAAACACGCAGGGAACGCGGACGGGTCCGCCGGCCGGCATCGGCGTGGAGTGCACCGTAGTTGATGCAGTCACTGAAAAGCCTGTTTAGACCGTTGCTGGAAAGCGCCAGGGATCTGACGCCCATCGTGCTGGTCATTGCGTTTTTTCAGTTCGCAGTTTTGCAGCAGCCCTTGCCCAACCTGGGGGGATTGCTATTCGGCCTGTTGCTGGTGCTGATGGGTTTGACTTTCTTCGTGCGCGGCCTGGATTTGGGTCTTTTCCCCATAGGCGAGGCCATGGCCCATGCCTTGGCCAGAAAGGGATCCCTGTTCTGGCTGTTGTGCTTTGCCTTTTGCCTGGGTTTTGCTACCACCGCAGCAGAACCGGCGCTGATAGCGATCGCCGAGGAGGCGGCCACTGTCGCAGCCACGGGAGGAATGATCGTCGACACGCTGGATGCCCGGGACGGCTATGCGCTTGGCCTGCGTCTGACTGTGGCCTTGGCAGTGGGTACGGCAATCGTGCTGGGTGTCCTGCGTATCCTGAAAGGCTGGCCCATCCACCTGATGATCGCCGGCGGTTACCTGCTGGTTGTACTGCTTACCCTGGTGGCTCCTCCAGAGATTATCGGGCTTGCCTACGATTCGGGTGGTGTGACCACCTCGACCATTACCGTGCCACTGGTCACCGCCCTGGGCGTGGGCCTGGCCTCATCGCTGAAAGGTAGAAGTCCCCTGCTGGACGGGTTTGGACTGATTGCTTTTGCTTCCTTGCTGCCAATCAGCTTTGTTTTGATATACGGGATGGTCATCTGATGCCAGGCCTGGATCAAATGTTGGCAGTTTTTCTGGATACGCTGCGCGATGTTTTGCCCATCGGTGTGGTGCTCACTGTATTTCAGTTTTTTATACTCAAGCGACCTATCCCCAATCCGCACCAGGTGCTTCTGGGTTTCGCCTATGTCGTGATTGGCTTGACCCTGTTTCTGCTTGGTCTGGAACAGGCGCTGTTTCCGGTAGGCCGCATGATGGCAAGCCAGTTTACCGATCCGGGTTTTCTTGGCACTCAAGGTCCCGGCGGAGATCAGGCTAATCATTGGATGGCCTATCTCTGGCTTTACCTGTTCGCTTTTTGCATAGGCTTTAGCACCACCATCGTCGAGCCTGCCCTGATTGCCGTGGCGCACAAGGCACATTTGCTGTCAGGCGGAACCATCGGGGCGTGGGGACTGCGCATTGCCGTCGCTTTAGGCGTGGCCCTGGGAATTACCCTGGGCGTGTACCGGATCATCCTGGGTGTGCCCATTCATTACTTTATTATTGCCGGATATGTGATCGTGGTAGTGCAGACATTTTTCGCACCCAGGGCTATCGTGCCGCTGGCCTACGATTCCGGGGGCGTTACCACCTCCACGGTGACGGTCCCGCTGGTCGCAGCCCTGGGCCTGGGTCTGGCGGAGAATATCCCGGGTCGCACGGCCCTGATTGACGGGTTCGGTCTAATTGCATTTGCGAGTCTGTTTCCGATTATTTCAGTGATGACCTATGCCCAGATTTCAGAGTGGCGGGTCAGGAAGAGGATGAACAGGCTAACGAAGCGCTCAGCCGGCGATAACCAAGAAAACCCCGAAGGAGAATACAAATGAGGTTCAAGTTAATTATTGCCTTTGTCGAGGAGACCAAGACACAGGCTATCATGGACGCCGCAAGGGAGGCGGGCGCGACCGGGTGCACGGTGTTGACCAACGCCCGTGGACAAGGGATCGAAGAGAAAACGACCTTCCTGGGGCTGGCCCTGGAGAGTCAGAGGGATATGGTGCTGATGCTGGTGGAAGAACACCGGGCAAGGGGAATATTGGAGCAGGTGGCCGAGACGGGCAAGTTCGACAAGAATCCCGGCACCGGCATTGTTTTCCAGGTGGATGTGGAAGATGCATTGGGTGTGATGCACCAGGCTGAGCTGATTGCGCCATCGTTAGAGGAGGCAGAGCTATGAGTGATAAAAGACCAACTATTATTGCAGATGTGATGAGAGATAAATTTGTCATTGCGCACGGTCTGACTACCGTAAGCGAGGCGCTGGCTATCATGCGTGAGAAAGGCGTAAATTTCCTGATCGTGGACAGGCGTGACAAACGGGATGAATACGGCATCATGCTGGCATCGGATATCGCCAAGCACGTGCTGGCGAAGGATCGCTCGCCAGATAGAATCAATATCTATGAGCTGATGTCCAAACCCGTACTGTTTGTTCGGCCTGGAATGGACATCCGATACTGCGCACGTTTCTTTGACCGTTTCGAGATTTCCACTTCGCCGGTAATCTCCAAGGGTCAAATCGTAGGTATCGTCAATTACGACGACCTGGTGCTTACGGGTATGGCATTTGAGCCAGGTGAGGACGAATAGGGGGAGTCGCTTGCGCGGCTAGCTTGCCGATGCAGCTATCCGCAACGCGAGCTCCCTGCCATTGCGCACGCAATCGTTCATGGCGATGCCACCGTAGGCATTGGCGCACAAATGCAGTCCCGGGTGGGTATGCAGGCGCTCGAAAATGTCGGCCACCCGTTCCAGGTGTCCTGGTGCATAGCTGGGTATGCCACGCTCCCAGCGGCGGACGAAAACCGAGTCGGGAACTGCATTGACACCCATGGTCTTGACCAGGCCCTCGCGGGCGTAGGTCAGCAATTGCTGGTCATCCAGCGCTACCAGTTCGGGATTGCGCTGGCCCCCGATCATGATACGCAGGGACTTGGCGCCATCGGGTGCCCGGTCGGCGAAGATGCTGCTATCCCAGAGCACACCCAGTATCGGCAGGCCCGCCGCACTGGTTGTTAGCAGGCCGAAGCCATCCAGCGGATGATCCAGTGACTTGTAGCCCAAGCCCACAACCGCGACCGGCGAGTAGTCTATCGCGGCCAGTTTATCGCCCAGACCCGGGTCCATGCCGAACAGCATGTCCGCCGCCGCAAAGGCAGGCGCGCAGACAATTACCTGGTCGAAGTATTCTGAGCTTCCGTTTGCAATAACCTGGTACCCGTTAGCGTCCTCTTGTATACCGGTAACCGGGGACTCCATGCGCCACTCAGCGTCGATACATTCAGCCAGGTGGGAGATGAAGGCGCCCACGCCTCCCTTGAAACTGGTGAGAACGCCACCGGGGCCTGCGTCTTTTTTGCGCTTGGCCAGCATTCCCCTGAACAAGCCGCCGTAGTCACGCTCCAGCGCCACGACCATTGGAAACGCCGCCTGCACGGATACGCGATCAGGAGTTGTGGCGTAAATGCCAGCCACCATGGCGTCCAGGAACACATCGGTGAATCCCTTGCCTAGACGCCGATAGCCAAATTCCTGCAAAGTCTCCTCAGTCCCACCTTCTTTTTTTGGAACAAAAAACTCTCCTGCAACCCGCAGTTTCTGGCGCAAGGTGAGCAGACCGGATTTGAGGAACAGGGGAGGGGATTCCGGCAGCCTGTGCATGCCCTTGTGGTAGATGTAACGCTTGCGTGCCAGGTCCGAGCTGGGCAGCAACAGGTGCTCCGCACCACTGTCACGCACCAGTTGCATGCTGTCAGGCTTGTTGGTCAGAAAACCGTTCCCGCCACCCTCGAAAAGAAAGCCGCCGACGTTGATCGTCTGCATGGTGCCGCCAGGCCGGGGCCCGGAATCAAAAATGGTCAGCGAACAATCAGACAGTTGCTGCTTGAGGTAAAAGGCTGCGCTCAGACCACTGATGCCTGCGCCGGCAATGGCTATTTTCATATGCAACTACCAACCCGGCTTGGCCGGGCCCTACAGTTGAATCCTAATATTACCTGGGTGCTTTATCCTGACGTTCCTTGAGCCGGGCTTCCCGGCCCAACTCGATGGGATGACCAACTTTGCGAAAGCCGTCCAGTTTGTGTGCGATGGCCAGCAAGGGGTGACGCAGCAACATCCGCGGTCCGGCATAACGCATGATCTGGCTGGCCAAGGCTTTCTGTTCCGGCTTGTAGCAGTGAATCGGGCACTGGACACAGGTGGGCTTGTGTTCGCCATAAGGACATTTTTCCAGCCGACGAGAGGCGTAGCCAAGGAATTCCCTGCACTCCGGGCAGACCTCTTCACCGGACTGGTGGAACCTGGCGCAATACATGCCCACCATCTTGGTCATGGTCAAGAATTCGCGCGCTATCCTCTTTTTTGCTCGATCCATACCTACCGAAACCGGTTTCCATCGCTGCTTTGCCCGCCAGCGGTGAAGTGCACAATACGCCACGATGAAGTTAGCAGCTGACGCAAGACACTTCGATAGCGACTTTCCGAAGCCCAGGGCTCATAGACTGACCGAGGTCGTTCGGCGGTGACCGCCTGGCAGGCCCATCGGTGCAATTGGCGGACGCCTCGTAGGCGCCCGCCAGTGCAGTTGTTCGGGCTTTCAGGGCCGCCGGAAACGAAACACAAAGCGGTCAGTCTTGCCACGCATCTCCTCAGAGAACGTGTGCAGACTGTGGTCATCCCCGGGGTTTGCCAGGACATCGCTACTGGCTTCGAACACGAAACCGGCAGCAGTGATTTCCTGTAGTGCCAGCTGCGGATCTATGCGATGCAGTGTCTCGCCAGTTTCTGGTGGGGCGCCGACGACGGCAGCATGATCAATCACACCAAGCACAGAACCGGGTTTCATGGACTGGAATAGCTGGGCCAACATGGCGGGGCCGTCAATTTTTTCCCAGCCATTGTCCGGATCCACGTGGTACACATCGTGATAGCTGAGGATCATCAGCACCGCATCAAAGGTGTTCGCGGGCAGGTCCAGTTGATTGTTCTCCGCGGTGAAGCGCTCCACGTTAGTCATTGTCCCTGGCTGGTAACGCGCTTTAATGGCTTCACCTAGCCAGTTCAGGTAGGGCGTATTGTTGTGAGCATAGACTTTGCCCTGATCACCCACTACGCCTGACAGGATTTGCGTGTAGTAACCACTGCCTGAATACATATCCAGCACTGTCATGCCTGGTTTGATGGCAAAAAATGCAAGAATCTCGGCCGGTTTGCGGCGCTGGTCGATGACCCTGTCGGTATCCGGCCTGTCCGGGTTTGCGATAGCCGCTGCTATGGGGTCCATTTTTTCCACCGCGGCTGGCGGATTGGTGGCATTTACCGGGGCCGCGGGTTCCCGGGAGCAGGCCACCAGGACCAGGGTGGATAGAAGAACAATCGGTAGTCGGCGCATGGGATTTCCCCTGATTATTGTTGTGTTGAAATGAGCGTGGACCTTGGGTGCGAAATGCGCGCCTACAGGCCCGTAGAAACGTTATTGGACATCTGGTTTACCACGTGCTTCGAGTTCTGCCCAGCGTTCGAACACTGTCTCGAGTTCGGCGTTGGCCTGTTCCAGTCGTTTCAGGGTGGTCTGGATCAGGTCCTTGTCCTGCTGGTAGAAGCTGGCTTCGCTGATAAGTGCAGTAAGACTGGCTTGCACGTTTTCCAGTTCCTCAATGCGACCAGGCAGACCGTCCAGTTCCCTTTGTTGTTTGTATGACAACTTGGCTGGCCTCCCGGTTCCCTGGGACTTTGCTTCCACCCTGGGTCGGGGTGTGGAGGCGCTTGCGGGGCGGGGTCGCTGGCGCAGCCAATCACTGTACCCGCCAACATATTCCTCCACCCTGCCTTCGCCTGTGATCACCAGGCTGCTGGTGACCACGTTGTCCAGGAATGCACGATCATGGCTGACCAGCAGCAGGGTGCCCGGGTACTGGCTGATCAGTTCCTCCAGCAGTTCCAGGGTTTCCACGTCCAGGTCGTTGGTGGGTTCGTCCATGACCAGGAGATTGGCAGGCTGCGTGAACAGCCTAGCCAGCAACAAGCGGTTGCGCTCTCCACCGGACAGGCTCTTGACCGGAGATTGCAGACGCTCGGGAGGAAACAGAAAATCCTGCAGGTAGCCGGCCACGTGGCGACGGTTGCCGGATATCATGACGTACTGGTTACCGTCGGCCACGTTGTCCATGACCGATCTATCCGGATCCAGCTGGGCCCGTTGCTGGTCGAAATAGGCGACCTCAAGCTTGGTACCCCGTGACAGGGTGCCGCTGACCGGACTCAGCTCGCCCAGCAACAGTTTGACCAGGGTGGATTTTCCGGCGCCGTTCGGCCCGATAATGCCGACCCGGTCGCCGCGCATAATGCGGGTGCTGAAATCCCTGATCACCGTTTTCTCGCCGTAGCCGAAGTTCACGTGCTTGGCTTCAAACACCAACTTGCCGGAGCTTTCCCCGGACTCAATTTGAAAGACAGCGTTGCCACCGCGTTCCCGTCGTTCCCGACGCTGTTCTCGCATGGCCTCCAGGGCCCTCACCCGGCCCTCATTGCGGGTGCGCCGGGCCTTGATTCCCTGGCGTATCCAGACTTCTTCCTCGGACAAGCGCTTGTCGAACAGGGCGTTATGCCTGGCCTCGGTTTCCAGTTGCTCAGCCTTCCCGGCGAGATAGGCGTCGTAATCGCCGGGCCAGGAGCTCAGGCGACCGCGGTCCAGTTCAAGTATGCGGGTGGCCATACGGCGTACAAAGGCCCGGTCATGACTGACGAAGAGCAATGCGCCGGTGTATTCCAGCAGGAATTCTTCAAGCCAGGCGATGGCTTCGATATCCAGGTGGTTTGTGGGCTCATCCAGCAACAGGATATCCGGCTCGCTGACCAGGGCCCGGGCCAGCATGGCGCGGCGACGCCACCCCCCTGACAGGGAGCTAAAGGGCGCATCGCCATCCAGGCCCAGGCGGCTCAACACAGTTTCAACCTGCTGTTCCAGCTGCCAACCATTGGCAGCCTCCAGTTCGTGCTGAAGCTCGGCCAGTCGGTTTACTTCGGCTGTACCGGGATCACCGGCCATGCGCATCGCCGCAGCGTGATAGTCCGATAGCAACCGTGCCAGCCCCGGCAGTCCCTCCGCCACCACATCGAATACCATGTCATCGCTATCCAGGTCAGCTTCCTGACTCAGTTGCGACACCCGGAGGCCCGGTCTCAGCCAGCACTTGCCGTCGTCGGGCTGAACCTGGCCTGCCAGCAAGCGCATCATCGACGTTTTACCTTCGCCGTTTCTGCCCAGCAGACATACGCGTTCGCCCCGGAATATTTCCAGGTCGGCGTTTTCAAGCAGCGGTTTGTGGCCGTAGGCCAGGTTGGCTTTTTCCAGTCTTAGCAAGGGCATGCAGGGTCTCGCGGGGGTGGCTTGCGGCGTGCACTATACCACTGACTGGAGCTGGCCAGGATGATTGAGACGCAAGCGCAACGGATCGGTTCCTGATACTCTAGGTGCCACGTCGCAGCGATAAAAGGAAGCACTGGGAACTGCCATGGTCAATCAATCAAGTCAGCCTGAAACCCGTATGGATGCCAACGAACTATATCGTGAAGAAATCATTTCAGACCGCAAGATAGGCAGTATTCAACGCCTGATCCCCCTGACAGCGGATGGTGAAGAGGACCCCTCACGCCCCGTTCGTTATATTGGACAGGCCCAGATTTATACCCAGGCGGGTCCGCTGCCCCTGAGTTTTGAGCTCGACGCGGGGGGGCTGCGTGAGGCTATTGAAATGTTTGGTCCCGCCGCCGAGCAGGCGGTTGAGGACACGATGAGGAAATTGCAGGAAATGCGTCGGGAGGCGGCGTCCTCCATCGTGGTGCCTGGCTCAGATGGCGGGATGGGCGGTATGCCGCGCGGCGGCAAGATTCAATTGCGCTGAGCCGTTTTCGATATCTTCGCCGGTGCATGGTCTGGCTGGCCGCATCCGGGTGACGCAGTCGGATTTGCCGGCCCGGCATGGCGTTCCCTGAGGCCCTGTTTTCGTGCTCCCAAGTCCCTCGTTTGCGCCGGCTTGCCCTGCCGGGAGGGGATATTGAGATGAGGCGGTGCCAGCAGGGCTGGCGTATTGCGAGTGTGCCTGCTTGCTGCTGCACGAGGGCGTGGCAAGCGAGATTCAAGGGTTATTGGTCCGGGAGTGAATGATGGAACAAGCGACGCAACGGCCCTGGGAAGTTCTGCGCGAATTGATCGAGCAAGACCAGGCTGAAAAGCTCGAGGCTTTCCTGGCAACCCTGGACACCAATGAAACCGTCAGGGCAATGTTCCGTCTGAGTCATGACGAGCAACGCAAATTGTTGCTGACGATATCGCCCCAATCGGCCGCCGAATTGATGGAGGATGTGCCGGACTCCCACGTGGCGGAACTGCTGGATGAATTGAAGCCGGAAGATGCGGCCAGCATCGTCACCGAAATGGACAGTGACGATCAGGCTGACCTGTTTGCGGAACTGGATTCGGAGGATGTGGAGCGAATCCTGTTTCACATGGACAGTGAAGATGCCGCCGACGCCAGGCAGCTAATCGCGTACCCGGCCGATACCGCAGGTGGCTTGATGATGACTGAGTTCATCAGCTACCCGGATGATATGACGGTCAAGGAGGTTATCCAGGATTTGTCCACCCGGCCTGAGGACTACGCCTTGTACAACGTGCAGTACCTCTACGTGGTGGGCAGGGGAGGACGGTTGCGTGGGGTGCTGCGTCTCAGAGACCTGGTTTTCG
>BS_KBA_SWE02_21mDRAFT_10000674_pt1 | contig 12921 bp, 12 predicted proteins | sample BalSeasSWE02_21m_FD_9196 | JGI IMG/M metagenome (IMG submission 9196)
GAGGAAACCCTGGACCAGTTAAACAGAGACCTGGAAATGCCGGGTTACGGCCGGTCGAAACCGGTTTCTCAAAGAGATCAGGAAAACAGTNTCCTTGACCAGCTTTACCGGTTCGAAGGGACCGATTATCAGCTTTACGCAATGCTTCTGCCGTATGATACGGAAAAATTACTCTATCTTATGGCAAAGACTCGAAATGAAAAAACAAAGAGATTGATTTCCAGCTATTTTACCAGGTTAAAAGGAGAAAAGATTTACCTGAAGGGAAAGGACCTGGTTCAGATGGGGTTCAAACCAGGACCGATTTTCAGGAAGATTTTTGAAAGGCTTCTGGAAGCCCGTTTGAACGACATGACTAAGACATGGGATGATGAGAGGCAATTTGTATTAGATAATTTTGGAGATCGAATCACTTCTCGCTGACTTTCTCGTGCAGTGGAAGTCGAAGAGCAATAGATTATCAACCAAAGGGGGAATGTTGCAGGATGAAAAAAGGAAAGATTGTAAGTGGAATGAGGCCAACCGGAAAGATGCATCTCGGACATCTGCACGGAGCGCTCCTCAACTGGAAAAAGCTTCAGGAGGAATACCAATGCCATTATTTTATCGCGGACTGGCACGCGCTGACCAGCGAATACGCGAATCCGGAAATCATTCGGGAAAGCAGGTATGAAATTGTCGCGGACTGGATTTCCATCGGGCTAGATCCGGAAGAATCCATATTTTTTGTCCAGTCCGAGATCAAGGAGCACACGGAGCTTCATCTGATATTTTCCATGATTACTCCGTTGTCCTGGTTGGAAAGAAACCCCACGTACAAGGAACAGCTCACGGAGTTAGCCAAAAAAGAGATCGCGACGTATGGATTTCTGGGATACCCTGTCCTCCAGGCTGCGGATATCCTCATGTACAAAGCCAACGGCGTGCCCGTAGGGGAAGACCAGGCGCCCCATGTTGAACTTACAAGGGAAATCGCGCGACGTTTTAACCACCTCTATGGAGAGCTCTTTCCTGTTCCCGAAACACTGCTTGCGCCCACATCCAAACTGCTTGGAATTGACCGGCGTAAAATGAGCAAGAGCTATGGAAACGCCATCGACCTGACCGATTCGGGCAAGGAGATCGATTCCAAGGTTTCCCAGATGATAACCGATCCCCAGAGGGCCAGAAAGAGCGATCCTGGAGATCCGGATATCTGCAATGTCTTCACACTTCACGAAATCTATTCTGATGCTTCGGATGTGGAAGGGATCAATCAGTCATGCCGCAAAGCCGGAATCGGGTGTGTGGAATGTAAAAAGAAAATGGCGGCCAGTTTGAAAATGGGACTTGCTCCTATTCAGGAAAAGAGGAAGGTGTTGGGCGAAAATATGGACAGAGTCAAGGACATCGTCGCGGAAGGAAACAGAAGGGCAAGGGCTGTTGCAGTGGAGACTATGGCGCAGGTGAGAGATGCGGTCAAGATATAGTGTTGATGAATCCCCATGGAATATGAAGTAAAATTAGAGATATTCGAGGGACCCCTGGATTTGCTTATCCATCTGATCAACAAGGATGAGGTGGATATCTTTGATATTCCCATCTCCAAAATTACGGACCAATACCTCGAATATCTGGATATGATGGAGGCCCTGAATATCAGCGTCGCGGGTGATTTTCTGGTAATGGCTTCCACTCTTATCCACATAAAATCGAAAACCCTGCTGCCCAATATGGGCGATATGGATGAAGAGGAAGACCCGCGCCTTGAAATTACCCGGCCTCTTCTCGAATACATGCAGTTAAAAGAAAAGGCGCAGGAGCTTGCGGAAAGAGACATGCTGGGCAGGGACGTCTTTTCCCGGCAGGAATCGGTCCATTCAAAACGGTTGCTCAAAGGGGAAGATGCCCCTATTGATGTGAGCCTATTTCAGTTGATGGATGCATTCAAACAAATGATGGACCAGCGAAGGCCCGGCGCCGGCATTCACATTCAATCTGAAAAATGGAGCATTAAGGAAAAGTCCCAATTCATCCTGGATGTTCTCAAGAAGAGGGGCGCCCTTTTTTTCCATGAACTCTTTGATAAGGAAGGAACGACCTCGGAATTCATCGTAACGTTTTTAGCCCTTCTGGAACTCGTGCATGCAGGATTTGTCAGGGTCTTCCAACCTTCCTATAAAGGTGAAATCAAACTGATGGCCTGCTTCGAAAATAGCAGGGAGGATTCTTGATGGAAAAACCACTGAAGCTGATTATTGAGGCCCTCCTGTTTGCTTCCTCCGACCCATTGAGTGAGCGGGAGATAATGAATTGCCTCCCGGATATATCCTTATCGGAATTCAAGATTGCGTTAGGCGAACTTCAGGCCGATTATGGCGCCATGGACAGGAGTTTTACAGTTGAAGAGGTGGCGGAGGGATTTCATATGAGGACGAAATCGTTTTATGCTCCGTACATCCTGAAAATGTTGCGGGATTCGCCTACGCGTCTGTCTCGCGCGGCTCTTGAAACACTTGCGATTGTTGCGTACAAACAACCGGTAATCAGGCAGGAAATCGAACGAATTCGTGGTGTGGATGCAGGGGGTGTTCTTCGTGCGCTTCTGGAAAAAAATCTGATTCGGATCATGGGAAGAAAGGCCATTCCAGGAAGGCCGCTCATTTATGGAACGACCAGGAAATTTCTTGAGGTATTTGATTTAAGAGATCTGGATTCACTGCCCAGATTGAAGGAAATCAGCGATTTTATTCCTTCCATGGAGACCCTGTTTCCAACCTCGGATCCAGAGGAAGGAGACCAGGAAGAAGGGGATGAAAGCGGGGCGCTTCAGGTTGAAACGCGGCGGGATGAGGGGAATACGGTTTGATGAAATGAAGAATGTACGTGCAGATGTCGCCGGTTCCGGAAACAAGATGCAAAGGCTGAATAAAATTCTGTCTGCAGCCGGTCTTGCTTCGAGAAGGCAGGCCGATCAATGGATCAGCGCAGGCCGTGTGGCAGTAAATGGCCATGTTATCCAGAAACTGGGGAGCACTGCCATATGGGGAAAAGACAGAATCCGGTTGGATGGAAAAGAGATTCCCGAACCTCCAGGAAAGATCTATCTGATGCTGAACAAACCTTTCGGGTATATCTGTTCCCTTCGAGATCCGGAAGGAAGGCCACTGGTAATGGATCTGCTGCAAGACATTTCCCAGCGAATCTATCCGGTCGGCAGGTTGGATTTTGATTCTCTCGGTCTCTTGCTCTTTACCAATGACGGGGAGTGGGCTTACCGTCTCACCCATCCTAAATATCAGATTCCACGTACGTATAAAGTGACCATGGAAGGGACGATAACCGATCAGGCCATGAATCGTCTGAGGGATGGCGTACCTCTCCACGACGGTCCCAGCGGTTCTTCCAGCGTGACTTTGCTCTCCAAAAATGAGCGGCAAACCCTGATCAGGATGACCATTGCCCAGGGCAGATCCAGACAGGTAAGGAGGATGTTGGAAGCGGTGGGATACAGGGTGGTTCATTTGGTCCGCATATCCTACGGGAGCCTCCAGTTGGGCAACCTTAAAGGTGGGCAATACCGTTATCTGCAGGATAACGAGATAGGGGCCATGAAGAAGTTAGTGAACATAGCGTGATTTTTTTGTTTGCATATCCGCTCCTGTTGTTGTAACGTAGCGCCTGTTTCAGAGTTGCCAGGCCAGTTTTGCTTTCGGGCGATTAACTCAGCGGGAGAGTGCCATCCTCACACGGTGGAAGCCGCGGGTTCAAATCCCGCATCGCCCACCACTAATAAAATCAAAGGGTTATCTCAGTTAAAGGATAGCCCTTTTTTATTGGATTTTCACGTAGGTTTCACGTCAGTTTCATGATTTAATACACGCATTCGTTTCGTATTGTAGATATATAAAATGGCTTTCCCCTCGAAGAGTTGGGGAAAGCCATTGTTTGTTGGGTTAGGGGGTTGTCTTAGAAGAAATCGGAGATGGGTTTGAACTCAATACGCCCTTCAAACTGAATTATAAGATCCGCTGTCTTGTTTTTGCACTCCTGCAACGTCTTTCTGTCTGCCACGATTATCACTTGTGTAACCCGATCGTCCTGGAATCCGTTCTTGATATATATAAGGGTCAAGTCTACTCTTAGCTCTTGCTCATTTTTTATTTCAAGTATTCAAAGCATTACAGGTTTTTTCATCCTTGATCATCTGACGTTTTTTACCTCTATCGAGATGTTCGGGCACAGTAAATTATTAAGCAAACAGATAGAAAGAGCTAAGAGTAGATTTGACCCCTTTCTTTTCTTCCCCATTCCGCTTACCTGATCTCGTAAAAAGTTGTTTCATGGTGACCGTTTAGGGACAGAATCTTATGAACTTATGGACGTCCCGCAGCCCCAGTATTTTGTCCCGGCTTCTGTCGGTAGCCATCTATACGATCTTCGGCCAACCAGGTGTTAAGATACGAATAGTGTAACGCCTAAAGCCTGTTTTGTGACGAAATAGTGTAACGCCTTCTAAAACTCAATTAATCTTTATGGTTATATCATTTTTTGGTAAAAATACCCCGCCCTCATTTAATCATTTATCTGAAAGACTATAAACGGTCGACTGATGGGGAACATCGAAGTCGCATGGCAGGCGGTGGAAGAATTCTTGGCATTGTTCGGTCGGAAGAAGACGGATGGTCGTCGTCAATACCATTTGTTTGTGGAGCAGGGGATCTCACAATTCGATTATCATGAAAATTTAGAAAATCAACGGATACCTTTTCTTTCCAGTTCACGGATTTCATATTCCCAGGCACTGCGATCTTCATCTGTAGTTTCGGGGTTCGGCAGCAGGCTTCGGCGGGTGCAATTGATCAGAGCCTGAAGCGTCTGATAACGACGCGTTTCCCCAATTGCCGGGGCGATATGGTCCTCAATGATTTCACGGACATCTTCAACTGTCAGTTTTTTGTTCATTATCGCTGATTTTGCCTTTAGTTCTGATTTTAATGATGCAAAACCGGCCGCGGAATAATTCTTCATGGTTTTCCCGAACAGGGTTTCAGTTTCAGGCGTCAACGGCTCGTTCAGGACGTCGGAAACCGTCCATTGAATAAAATCATTCCGGTCTCGGCCTTCCGGATCAAGAACCGGAATAATCAGGTCTCCGACCCTTCCAGGGCGCCTGATATCCGGCGAAAGCAAATGGATACGGGCCGTCATGAGCAGCCAGAAAACACGGCCGTGAAGCCGGGAATCAGACATCATGGCCTGAATCTTTCCGGTCAACCGACGTTCCGTGGCATGGACTTCCGGGCCCACACCGCCGAACTGGGTATCCGCCTCATCCACAAAGATCAACACCTTGGCCAGCGCATCGATCACACGCCGCAACCGTTCGAGAATCACGTCCGTCTGGCCGAACCACTGGCTGCGCAGGTTTTTCAGCACGATGACAATCATATCCAGTTCACTGGCCACTGCTTCAAAAATAAAGGTTTTTCCGCCGCCGATGGGCCCGCAGACCGCAGCTCCAGGCAGCGCTCCGGCCTTGGTTGTTTTCAGCCTCGGTATCAGTTCTTTTTTAAAAAACGCCTTTAAATTTGAAAATCCCACGAGATTGTCAATGCGGTGACTGGGTTTTTTGAATTCCACTATGTCTTCGCCTAACTGGCTCTTGATATATTCCTCAACCTTCTCCACCACATCCGATGGTTTAAGCGGGCGCTGTTCATAAGCGGCGCTTTTGAGCATCTGCATCAGGGCATGAATGGATAGTCCGGCGCTGTATTTGGCCAGATCGTCTATGTTGCTCCAGAGTTTCAGTTTTTCCCCTTCCGGTCGGCGGTCGTCGAACCACCGGATAAAATACTCCCGCTGCGCCTCGTCGGGCGCCTGGATGTTAACGCTGATCATTTGGGGCAAACTTGCGATCCGCTGGTTGATCATGCTTTTTGATTCAACCACCAGAACCACCGTATCATTGCTGTTCATGAATCCGGGATCCGAAAACCAGTCCCGGCAAATGCTGATCCGGTGGCGGTCCGCATCCGAAAGATGACTGATATCCCCTTCCGGAATCAGCATATCGCCGGATTCAATGATGATGATCAGGTCCTCGCTCAATACGGGAGAATCATTGATGACGCTTCTTGAACACAGGCACATCTGACGAAGCAGTTCAAGGGCGACAGTGGGGTTGCCCACCGCTGACATGAGATTATCGTCAAAGGATTTGTTCATGACCTCGATCTGCGCGCGAACCTTTTCCCTTGCGAACATTTTTTCAATGGCCAGGGAATCAGCATCATACCCGGTTCGCCATTTCAGCCATGCATCCCGGATTTTATCCCTGTTTTTGGGGCTCATAAACCGGATCGGTCCGTTTAATTCATATACCAGAATCATTCGTTCCGATACCTGCCAGTTGGCTGTCAGATAATCCACCAGCGGAACGTAAGTGGTCTCGTTATTGATGACATTTGCAAACAGATCATGGATATTGCCGGTAAACAGCAGGGTGCGGGTCTGGTCGGAGTTGATTATTTTTCCGGCGGTTTTAAAAAAGGGATAGGATAGGATGTTCATTGAAGAACCCCATGCCCCATGCCGGCTTTGATTTCATCCCAAAATTGGATATTTTCATTCCGGTCGACAGGCTGATCCGGTTCAAATGCCGTTTGCCGGATCTTGTGGCGCTGGCTTAAGAAAGTTTCAAAATCTCTTGCCTGTTCCGGAAGATACACAGGCGCCATTTTATCATAAACAATGGTAGCGCCGGGCGAGGTTTTTAATCCGGCTTCTTTCCAGTTCCAGTACTGGGACAAAGCGACAATGCGGTCGCCCACATAAATGGCTTCATTGAGTTCGTGCGTGACGATAAAAATCGTATATGGCGGCGGTTCGCCCCGTCCTTTTGCAGCACAGTTCTCGCTGTAAAGGGTCAGGAGCATTTTCTGGAGTTCTTCACGGGTCGCCTCATCCAGGGCGCCGAAGGGCTCATCCAAAAGGAGAATTTCCGGTTTCATGATCAGCGCCTGGGCGATGGCCACACGCTGCCGCATGCCGCCGGACATTTCATGGGGATAAAGATGCAGCGCCTTACCTAATTTAAGCGTCTCAAGAAGTGCATCGGCCTGGACAAGATGCTCTTTCCGCAGATTCCGCCACTTGAAAAAATGAAACATGCGGAATGCCAGACTGGTCTGATCCAGCATCAGACCGATGGCCACATTCTCCCTTGCGGTGAGAAAAGGAAAGAGGGAATAATTCTGATAAACAATTCCGCGGTCCCGCCCCGGGCCGTCCACAGTCCGGGCATCGCCGCTGACCGATGAGGTCATGATCACTTCACCCTTGCAGGGAGGATGGGTTCCAATGATGGCCCTGAGCAGTGTCGATTTTCCGCAGCCGCTGGGTCCCACCAGGGATACGATTTCGCCGCGGATGATTTTTAAATTGATATCAAAAAGCACCCGGTTTGAACCGAACCAGTGGCTGATGCCTCTGCATTCAAGAACGATTTCCACGTTCATACAACCATCCCGCCAATCGTTTATTTTTCGTTCACATACCAGGCAAAGCCTGCCCGCTGGATGACCCTGAGCAGATAATCCATTGCAAACCCGAATGCAGCCAGCAGCGTGAGATACGGATATACCACATTCATGTTCAGGAGCCGGGACTGAAGCCGGATACGATATCCGAAGCCCACATCTCCCACCACCATTTCCGCTGCAATAAGGTACACCATGGCCGGACCGATCTGGAGGCGAACGGCATCGATAATTTTTGGGGCAATCTGCTGAAAGATGATATTCCAGACAAGTTCCGTCTGTGACGCACCCAGGGTATACGCCTTAAACAACATTTCCTCATGCACTTCTTTCACCGACAGGTAAACCGACTGCGCCAGCGTCGGCAGAATTCCGAAAGTAATCATGGCGACAAACATATTCGTATCCGTACCCACCATTACAAAAAAAACAGCCAGTGCCGCGGTGGGAGGGATTTTAGCCAGAAGCGACAGAGGAGGGGCCAGAAGCGATTCGAAAACCGAAAAGCATCCCATCATCAATCCCAGGATAACAGCACCGGCAATCCCATAAAAAAGGCCCAGAAACAATCGATAAGCAGTGGCTTTGGAATCAACCACAATCCATCGTTCATCAGAGCGGGGGTTGATTTCGATGATTTTATGAACGCCGTCTTTCAACTGGGACCATGCGGGAATCGTTGAATCCTGCGGGTTTCTCAGATGCTGTACATAAGAAACCAGCGTGTACAGCAAAAGGAGAATCATTACGGACAGGACGCCTAGCAGCAGGCGCCATTTTTTTTGAATTGGTCGACGAATCATTGATGATTAGCTCAGCGAGTGTATTTATTGTTTGACCTTCTCGATATACGACGGATCCAGTCGAAGTTCGGCAGGTTTTTTCTCATCCCTGCCGCCGTAACCGATAACCGGCGATTTAGGCACAATTTCATGATCCACGCAGAAACCGACCACTCGTTTCATGATATCCCTGGTTTCCGGGGATGTCAGCACGCGAATGCCGTCTTCGGGGTCGGCGTAAAACTGTGTTTGCTTAACAACTTCCCGCATGGACTGGAGGTTGAGATTGGAAAACTTCTCACCCAGTGCGATGAGTGTATCGTCCCGGGTGGCAGGGTCAGCCATTCGACCATTAATGGCGTAAAACACATCTGCAATCGCGCAGGCAAAAGCTTCTCCGCCCGGTTTATCAAGGGAAGCCTGGGCGACAGCGACCATATCGATGATCTCTCCGGGAATTTTGGTGGAGTCGAACAGGACCCTGGCATCTTTTCGTTTATTCAGCGTTTCAAGAACAAAAGGGTTCCATACCACAATGGCGTCGAACCCGCTTTTTTTCTGCTGCATGGCAACGGCCGCCGCCGCAGGGTCCATGTTGGTAAAGGTATAGTCTTTTTCCTTTTCTCCCAGCAGTTCCAGGTTTCTTGCAAAACAGTACTCGGATACGGTTTTGGCGAGGCCGTAAACGCGCTTTCCCCGAAGCTGTTTGACATCGCTGATACCCCCGCTCACGATGCAGGCATCCGCGCCGAAGCTGGTGGATGTGGGCAGTATGGCAACAGAGGCACGGCTCAAACTGGGGTTCAAAATATCCATGTTGGTAATGCAGACGGCATCGCACTGATTGGCGCCGTACATGACCAGGCAGGAATCATAATCCGCTTCTTTCAACACAATATCCACCCCCCACTTGTCTTCAATGGGGCCGGTTTTTCCTTTTTTCCCGTCAATGAGTTTGACCTCGTCCGCCACCCCGAATGTACTCCATGAGGGGTATTCGCTCCATGCAATGGAAAATTCCGGCAACTCTTTGGAAAACCCATTCGAGCAGATCAGCAGCCCCGCAGCGATCAATACGGCCAAAAAAATAAACAAATGCTGTTTTCCCTTCATAAACGATCCTCCCTTTGTCATCGTGTTTTGTCGGCCCTGCGGGCTGACGGCATAATAATTGGGCGACGGAATGGATACGCGCCTACTCGGGCAGTGCAAAAGTTTTGTCGGTTGCGGTTTCCTTCGTCTCCAATATTGCCCGGTCCGTCTCTGCGGCAAGCCCGACCAGCGCATCAAACTCACTGCTGCTTGAAGTTTTTCTTGCATATTCCAGGAATTCGGCTTCCTGGGCCCTGGTATCCGTCCCTGCCAATTCCGTTGATATACGGGCCTCGGCTTTGATTTCCTGACGCAGTTCCCGCATTTGCTGTAATTCCCGGGCTGAACCGTCTTCCGCAATGCCTGAAAATGCGTCGGCAATATCCTTTTCCTGTTTGGCGGTAATCACGTCGGCAATGGTGTCCGCTGCTTCCGACTTTATTTTCTCAATATCCCGGATCAACTGGTGAAGATTGACCTTATGCTCCGCGATCCGCTTGCCGTAGCCGTCGATATCCGCCTCCAGTTCATCGATGCGGGCCTGTTTTTCCGCCAGGGTGGAAGAAAAATCATTGTAGGCGCTGAGGCATTTCATATAATCTTCGTCGTGCTGGATCTCTTCTTTGGATTTGCCGGCTGCCTGCAGCACATTGACTTTCTGCTTGGCCTTTGCCAGGGCGCCGGCTTTTAAATCCTCAAGCCGCTTTACCTCATCGGTCAGCGATTTCACCTTGGCAAGCTTGTTTTCCTGCTGGGCAATCAATCCGGCAACGGCTTGTTTGTACTGATGGATCTGGGTCGTCTTGTCGTTGACAATCGCATCAAACTTGGCCCGGATCACATGCGGATTGGTATCCAGCGTCTTTCGGGCGGAATCAAGCTGCCCGGTCATGAGATACCCCACGGCTTTAATCCATCTGGTAAGTGCAGAGAACATGGTTTATTCCTCCCTAATATCATTTACAGCGACATCGTGACTACGAACTTCATTTTCCAAAGCCATCATGCGTTGTTTTACTTTTCCGGCCACTTCAAGGTTCTGATCAAGCTCTTTTCGGATACCCGCCAGGTCCGATTCCCGGGAGGCCTCATCCAACCCCATCAATTGGATACTGGCCAGAACATTGCCCAGCTTATGGATACTTTCGGCAACCTCTTCAATAATGCCCTCCCGCCTGGCCAGTATCGGGTCCCGGGCGGCAACGGTGGTCATCCGTGAAGCAGTGTAACTGAGATCGAGCGTATTCTCAAGGGAAAACACACATTGCTTGAAAAGCTGATCCACGCCGGACAGGATGTCTATGGTTGCCGGGCTGTTCAGCACGCCGGACCACGATTTGCCTTCTTCAAACGCCTTTGCCATGGTCCTTAGATCCCTGAGGCAGGCTTCTGTTCGCGGGTCTCCATCCGCTGACAGGCGGGCATCCAGTTCATCGAGCGCCTTTTCCCTCTCGGCCATGGCTTCCCGCTGAAGGGATTCAAGAACATTTTCGGCCAGGGAACGGTTGCCCGTAAACAGGTTGGTCAAAAAATACCCCGCAGCCCCAAGAACGCAGGCAATACCCGCAAAGATGCCGATGCCGGAAGGGATGCTGAAAGCCCAAAGGACAGCCAGGTCCGTTACACCCGCTAAAAAAGGAAAAAGGGTCAGCGGACTCGACAGGAGTTTTAGAAAATATTTCTTTTTGAATTTTGCTATGGCCATGAATTTCGCCACCAGGGGAGCAGGAACTTTCTTTTAACGTCAAGAAGAATTGAAACCAGCAGGACATTGGTGTCAACAACAAATCTTCGATTCGTGTTTATTTGGATTCCACTTCGAAAAAAGTGTAAACTGAGAAATGAAGGATGCCAACAAACCGATCATCTTCTCCATTTGGCGTTTTCGCAACCGTTCACGGGTTCCAGTGTTCAGGTTTCCCTCTGCACTCCGTTCATAGTGACGCCGTGAGTCGTTTTCTCCGTCAATGCCCTCACGGGCACACTACAAACCCTCCCCGTTCCGGCCCGACACAATCGCATCCCGAAGGAAGCGACAAACCCTCGAACGTCTGCCTGTTTTCTTTTTGGACCCCAACGGCCGGGTGCCTGCAGGCTTCAATCTCAACATTCGCCCTTCTCTACTCGGGCAGTTTTATGGAAGTTGTATGTCCCTGTCTTGATTACTGTTGCGTCCGCGCCAAACGCTTTTCCTCGGCCCAGGCCCGAATGTCATCCAGACTGGACGCTTCCAGAAATCGTTCCCCCAACTCCTCGATCTCTTCTGTGCTTAAACCGAAAAGAATCGGGGGCACCAAATCGGGATCCACCTGGAAACGTCTAACCATCTGCCGGGATAGAAACCTAACGGCTTCCTTTTCCATCCCCTTTTCCATCCCCTTCTCCATTCCAATCCGCTCAACGCTCGTTATATATGGCATCTTCTTCCCCTCCTCATATTCCTTAAGTGTTTCCCAGAACAGCGACTGATGCGCCTCAGGGAGATCAAGCATCCAATCGATAAAACGAAACAAATTCAATATATCATGCCTGCTGTACCCTTCGGAGTAAAGACTTTTGATCAGATGGATCTTGCTGTGCAGTCGCCGATCCGCATCTTTTCGGGTTTCCATGGCCGCAAGGTGGGCTCGAACCACCACCGCAAAGGGATTTCTCTCGGCCGCTTCCAAAAGGCCGGGGGCCTTCCGATAATCCAGAAGCTTGACTACGGGATACCGGAACTGAACCTCGCAGCCCCATAGCCCATGGCCATACTGATCGGGCCGCCATTCCGGGTTTTCATCGGCCAGGATCGCCAGACTCACCACTTCGCGGTTATAGCGATCCAATATCCGGTAATGATACACGAACATTCGAAACGGAAAGCCCTTTTCTTTCTGCGCCTGCACTTCCACGTGGATCAAGATCCAGGCTTCCCGGCCGTTTAACAGCCACACTTTCACAAGCTTGTCGACTCTTCGAGGTCCAATCTCCGCATCCTGAGTTATCTGCTGAAGTTCCTGGTCCAGAAACTCAGGCGGACGTTTCCAGTCAATGGCTGCATGAGCCTCAGAAAAGAACAGGCGCATGAACGGCTCAAAATAGGTTTCCAGAATCTCTTTCCAGGGCGAGTCATAATCCGTCACTTTCTCTACTCCCATATAATTGAATGAGTTTCTTATCACTCAGAACGTTACCGCAAAAAAAACGCTCATGACAAAGGAGTTTGTCACCCCTGTAGATGAAAGCGGTTTGTTGTTCTGTGCGTCGACCACCATCCGGCTGAACGCCGAAGTTTTCGAATTTTTCAAGGCCCGGGGCAAGGGGCGGCAAACGAAAATAAATGAGGTGCTTCAGGATTATGTGGATGCGGCGAGGTGATTAAATACCGTCTATTCCCGTCTTATCCTCACCGTAGCCCCTTCTTCCGCCTTGAACCCGCTTTTTATCGTCACTCTTGGGGCTTTAAAGGTAACTGTCGCACCGCTTTTGATTGTCACATCCGGGCCGATGGTGATGGATGTGCCATCGCTGCATTCACAAGC
>BS_KBA_SWE02_21mDRAFT_10000675_pt1 | contig 12918 bp, 17 predicted proteins | sample BalSeasSWE02_21m_FD_9196 | JGI IMG/M metagenome (IMG submission 9196)
TGAGGTGGTACACATCATAACACAGAATTATCTTCAGAAACCAAAGTATGGCATTAGTGGTGGGGTACTAGAACAATTACAAGAAATTGCGGACAGGGTAAGACCGGATGTCATAGTATTTGATGAGATTCTAAAACCAAGTCAGAACTACAATCTTGCTACAGAATTACACAGAGAGGTATTAGATAGAGAAGCATTGATTCTTGAGATTTTTGAAAGCAGAGCTTCAAGTGCAGAATCAAAATTACAAGTAAAATTAGCGCAGCTGAGATATGAAATGTCAAGAGCTAAAGAAAAAGTTAGACTTGCAAACATGGGCGAACAGCCCGGATTTATGGGAATAGGAAAATTCGAAGTCGATGTGTATTATAACGACATCAAACATAGAATGCAAACAATAAGATCAAAGCTCGAAAAAGCTGGAAAACAGAGAGAGCTTCACAGAAAGGGAAGAAAGAGGATGGGATTCAAGACAATATCACTTGCAGGCTACACATCTTCAGGAAAGACCACATTGTTTAACAAAACTACTGGTGAAACAAAAGATCAAAGCGAAAAACTTTTCACAACTCTCACTACAACTACACGAAGAGTGATGATAGATCAAGAACCATTCTTAATTTCAGACACAGTTGGTTTTATCAGCAAACTGCCAGCTTACATGATTGATGCATTCAAATCGACACTGGAGGAATTGGTACATACGGATGTGATTATTCTGGTAATCGATATTAACGATTCAATTTCGGAATTGAAAAAGAAATTTTCTAGTTGTATGAGAACTTTAAACGAATTAGGGGTAGAACAAAACAAGATAATTTATGCACTAAACAAATCGGATTTGTTGAAAAATGAGGAAATTGAACGGAAGGTTGAATATCTTAATTTGACTGAAAACAAAAAATTGATTTCAGTTTCTGCAAAAACTGGAAAAAATATCACGCAGTTAAAAGAGTTAATCAAGGAAATTGTGGAAGGTCAGAATTTTCATAAACCAAAAAACAATTCTTGGGAAGGAGCCGAAAAAGCATTTGGCAATTGAAGTGGTTAGGATCGGGCAACGTCTGGTTAGAGACGACCGGGTAACGACACATGTTGCACTTGTTTCAAGAGGGTTTGGTGCAGAGCGAATTTACATGACTGAGATAAATCCAGAAATCAAAGACACTATTGAAAAGATCAATAATACCTGGGGAGGCAGTTTCGAGGTTGTGTTTATCGAAAAATGGAAAACAGTTGTTAAAAAGAAAAAAGACGAGGGGTTCAAGGTTGTTCATCTTTCAATGTATGGTGAAAGTATCAACGACGCTCAAGAAAAAATCAGGGGGGAAGAAAATCTGTTGATTGTCGTAGGGGCTGAGAAGGTTCCAAGGGAAATCTATGAACTAGCAGACTATAATGTCGGAATTGGCAGTCAGCCCCACTCAGAAATTAGTGCTCTAGCAATTCTTTTAGATCGTATTCAAAAAGGCGAACAGTTTGAAAAAGAGTTTTCCAATGCAAAAAGAAAGATCATCCCTACCAAAAATGGCAAAAATGTGCAAGTAAAAGAAAGAAGGGATTAATAGTACAAAATCAGGAGTCATTAGAGTTGGTAGACAAATACGAAGATCCTTTTGTTAGAATTGCTTCGATGATTGGGGGGGATGAATACCTCAAAGTGGCAAGATCTCTTCTAAAAGCCGAAGATGCCACTGATGAAGAAATTGCCAGTTCTACAGGTCTCAGAATCAACATGGTAAGAAAAGTACTGTATGATCTATTTGGAAAATCTCTCATCACTGGAATCAGAGTTAAGGACGAAAGAAAGGGGTGGTTTGTCTATAGATGGAGAACTAGAAGAGAGGAAGTAGAACATTTTATTGAAAATCAAAAGAAAAAAATCGGCGAAAGGTTGCAGCATAGATTGGATTATGAAAATGCGGGAGATTTCTATCACTGTGGAAATGAAGATTGTCCAAGAGTAACATTTGAACAGTCTCTTGATGGAATGTTCAAATGCCCATCATGTCAAAATGTTCTAAATCTAAAAAAGAATGATAAATCTAGAAAAGCATATCAAAAGAAAATCGACGAGATCAAACAAGATATGCAACAGACATTTTGATTAGACCAAAATTTTGAAAACCAGGTTACTAGAATAAATAGGAGAAACTCTTTTGAAGATCCTTGAGTCAAATCACTACGGTAAATCCAACCACTGGTGAAGATATTGCAAATTATTCTGCAATGGATAAAAATCAAGTATTTGATTTAGTAGGAAAAGCAAAGAGAGCGTATCCAGAATGGAAGAAGGATTATGAGAAACGCAGAAGCTACGTTTACCATTTAGTTGAATATCTAAAGAAGAATAAAACAGAACTTGCAAAAGTAGCTACAACTGAAATGGGCAAACCGCTCAAAGAATCAATCGGAGAGGTTGAAAAATGTGCGTGGGCTTTAGAATTTTATGCAGATCATGGAGATAGTTTTCTTGCGGATGAAGTATTAAACACGGATGCAAGAAAGAGTTTTCTAACTTTTGAGCCACTTGGTGTTATAGGCTCAATTATGCCATGGAATTTTCCATATTGGCAAGCATTAAGGTTTGCAGCTCCTTGCCTAATGGCGGGAAATGTGATTGTCATGAAACCATCCAGAATAACAATGCAATCAGGTATTGAAATTGAAAAAGCCTTTACTGAATCTGGAATCCCCGATGGAATTTTTCAAACTGTAGTTGGAAGTGTAGAATCTGCGAATCACCTCATAGATTCGGATGTTAACGCTGTTACTTTTACTGGCAGCACCAATGCAGGTGCAAAAGTAGGTGAAAGAGCTGCAAGGCATTTGAAAAAATGTGTTTTAGAATTAGGTGGGAGCGATCCTTTCATAGTATTAGATGATGCAATTATTGAAAAAGCAGCAGAAGGTGCTGTCAAAGGCAGATTCATCAATTGTGGACAAAGTTGTGTCGCATCAAAAAGATTCTTTGTCGGAAAAAATATTGCAGATGAATTTATTGAGCTATTTATTAAAAAAGCATCTCAGCTCAAAATAGGCGATCCAATGTCAATTGAAACGGACATCGGGCCATTGTCAAGTAAAGATGGTCTAGAAACAATTTCCGGGATAGTTGAGGATGCAAAGGAAAAAGGTGCTGAAATTCTTCTAGGAGGTTCCGAAATAGACGGAAAAGGATTTTTTTACAAACCAACAATTATGAGAAACATTAAACCAAATATGAGAATAGCACGAGAGGAAACTTTTGGACCAGTGGCTCCAATCACAATTGTTGAAAATGAAAGTGAGGCGGTAAAATTAGCTAATGAGAGTGAATTTGGCCTAGGCGCAAGCATTTGGACAAAAGATCTTGCTAAAGCAGACAAAATGTCCAGGCGAATCGAATCAGGAATAGTGAGTGTCAATAACGTAGTAATTTCAGACCCAAGAATTCCATTTGGAGGAATAAAACATAGTGGGTTTGGAAGGGAATTATCAAGATATGGCATGTTGGAATTTGTAAATTTGAAATCAGTTAGATTTTATGATAATTTAACACATCATCATTACGTGGAATAGTTTGTTTTTTAATTGTAAAACATTAGCCCTCTAAATCAGAATCTTCCTCTAAATCATCATCTTCATCTTCATCTTCACATTCCTCTAATTGAACATGTGTTGGATTTCCATCATCCGCAAAGAAAATCTCAACGCAAATATCAGTAGCCAAAGTAGGCACCATAATTTCAACAAGTTCTTTAGGAAAATTTCCTAATCTGCTAGGATCTGATGAGTATCTGTAGGCAGTAATTTCATCTTCATGATAAAAATCAAATTCAACATCCCCCTGTGTAAATTTTCTCACTGCGATTACTTGGCCAAATATGCTGTGTGCCAAATCTAACCGCCTCTCTGAGAAACATCTTTTGTAAGATTTTCTGCTAGTTGTTCATAGTGTTCTCTAGTTTTTCCTATCTCATCAAGTTTTGATTTTTCAATTTCGTTAAGTTCTTTGTCAACCTTTTCTGAAACATATTGCAATCTTGCTTCTGCCATCATGAATAATTTATTATTTTCTTTCCACAAATGCTCAGTGATGTGTTCAACATATTGTTGCATGTCACTTACTAATTTTTTGGAATCACCTGATGATAGATATTCTTTTGCTGACACTTCCATTTCTGCACCGATTTCTCGTGAACGTTGATGATCAATCAACATCATGGCAATAGGCCCCATGTGGGTAGGCAAACCAGCTTGCTCTAAAGCTGGAAACAGTGATTTTTCTTCTTTGCTATGATGACAAACATCTGTAAAGTTTTTTGAAAAATCAATTACAGGTAACAGTATTGATTCTGGAATCTGTTTACCATCATTTAGTAATTGAATAGTAGATTCCATTGCTTTGATGACTTTTTCTATTAATTCATGATCGCGTCTTAATGACATAGTAGACATAATGGATTGGAGTAAAATCCAATATCTATATCTTATTCATTTTAAAAAAAATAATTAAAAAATGAAAATTGGTCAACGGTGATTTGTTAACATTGGGGTTTAACGATTAGAAAGACTATTTGATTTTACAAATATCCAAATCTTTTTGGTCATTTCACTTGGTGCAATTGGTTTCTTGCCAAAGACCTGTTCTACGGTTTCAGTACGTCCTGCAAAACTGATTGCATATCCACCAAATGCTGGTTTTTTACCACTTGATTTAGTTACTTTCTTTTTTGGAGCTGCCTTCTTTTTTGGAGCTGCCTTCTTTTTTGGAGCTGCCTTCTTTTTTGGAGCTGCCTTCTTTTTTATTGCCATTTTCTTGTAATTTTATTTTAAAGATCGTATAATAACTTACACTTTTTGATAATTCAAAACAATGTGATTTTTGAGCCTCTTAACAGATTTGAGTTGAAGATTGGTTGATTTAGAAATACTATCAAATCCACTGCCTTGAACAAATGATATTGAATCATTTCCTCCAATTATGAACGGGGAGAGAGTGATGATCAATTCGTCAAAAAGATTTTGTTTGATAAATTCCCAATTTACTGTTCCGCCACCTTCTACCAATATTGTTCTGATTTTTCTCTCTGAAAGTTTTTTTAATAAAGACCTGATGTTCACATAGCTTTCTCCAGTAATAATAACTTCAACTGGAAATTTATTTAATTTTTGTAGATTAGATTTTGTAATTTTTTTTGATACAGCTATTATGGTCGGAACTTTAGCGGATGTTTGTAAAATTTTTGATTTTGCAGAGATATCGCCCTTAGAATCCAATATTATTCTAATAGGATTTTTCCCTTTAGCATAACGTACAGTTAACAAAGGATCGTCACGCATCAGGGTATTTTTTCCAATAATTATTGCATCTACTTTTGCTCTTAGTTCATGTAGTCTACGCAAATCTTCCTTGGAAGAGAGTTTTGAATTTCCTGTTCTAGTAGCAATTTTGCCATCAATAGATATCGCTGCACTTAGAATAACATGTGGGTTATGTTTTTCCATGTACTATTTTTCCTCCAATCATTACAGCCTTTATTGTAGATTCAGACGCTCTATGAACAATTGATGCGTGTGGGTCATGCATTGGTTCTAAATCTAATGCATGTTTATCTAAAAACAGACAGTCAGCAATTCTTCCAGGTTCAATACTCCCAATATTTTTATTTAAAATTTTTCCGCCGTTTACTGTTGCCATTTTAAGAATTTCTTTCGCATCAATTCTTTTTTTGTGTAACCCCATAGTCACTTTCCAAATAAAATCCATTTCCCTGAACATATCAGGAGAGTTTATCATCACATTATCTGTGCCTAAAGCTAGGGTACAACCAGATTTTTGCATCAAAACAATGTCAGGAATCCCTTCAGCAAGGGATGAATTAGCTCTGGGGCAAATTACAATACCTCTTGTCTTTTTAGATGCCATTTGAAGATCAGATTTTGAAGCATATGTCATATGAACTAAAAAATCAGGTTTTAAAATTAAAGCCCTGGCTGTTTCAGATTGTCCAGTGACTTTTTTTGATTGGTCAGTGCTTTGTTTAGTTTCAGCAGAATGAATTGCCCTAATCTTCGATGTTTTTGAATAATAATTCAAGACGGAATTACTATTTTCATTCGCACCGCTAACACCTATGCCGTCACATTTTTTGAGTAATGCACGTAATTCGGCAGTTCTTATGCTTGGAAATGACGAATTTTTTTTAATTTCTTCGGCATTCTGATAAAATTCTATTCGACCTAAAATAATTGAACGCAAAGGAACATCATTTAGTATTTTTTTTAATAAAATGGCTCCATCCAATCCCCCTTCTCTGAAATCCACAAAGGTGGTGATTCCTTTTCTAAGCATTGAGTGGCAGGTATTTTTCATAAAATTTCCTAAAATCTCATCTGATGTGTTTTTTAGAATTTTTGATTTTGCTCCAAAGACAGGGTGAATTTTTTCATCAACTGTATTGTTTAAAGAAATATCCTTCCCAACAGAATCTCCAATATGGGTATGTGCATTTATGAATCCCGGCATCATCAAGAGCCCTTCGCAATCTAAAGACTCTTCTTTTGGAATTGGTTTGATTTTTGATTGAATTTTTTTAAATTTGTTATTTTGAATCCGTATATCTGTGCTTGAAATAAAATCTAAATCTTGGCCAGTTAAAACACTGATATTTTTAATTAACATGACAATTCATAAACTTCAGGTTTTTCTTTTCCTGAATCTCGAATTTCGCGTATAGTATCAAGGGATTTTGTTGCTAATTTTACTGCCTCTCTACCAGTATTTGCATTACCAATTCCACAATTCAGTAAAATACCATCGTCATTTTTTACAATATTGATAAAATCTTGGACGGATTGTTTTGCTTCATCGTTTGATACTATCATAAAATTATCACCGCCCATAAAAAATGCAAGAGAACTTTTTTCTAGAAAGTATTTAGACATTTTAGAATACAATCCAAATATTACCGATGTGATTTCATAAGGGGAATTAGTTTTTCTTTTTGATGTAAGGTTATCTACATCCAAATGCATTATTGAGACTTTTGAATCAAAACCATCGTAAACAAAACCAAAAATATTATGTTCTGGGCTCAGGATAATTTTATTTTTCTTTCCTTCGTATGCTTTTAGATTTGCTTTAAAAGGTGAATTTCCATAACCGATAGATATCGTCAATCCGACTTCAAATAATTTTTTAAGGGTTTTTTGGATTTGAATATGATCATCCAAACCCAAACCATTTGAGACTACAAAAAATTCATCCGCCCTATTAAGAAAAACTATGCAGTTTTTTTCAGAAAATAGCTTTTGTACTTCTTTGTAAATAGATGCTTGAAGCATTTGGAGTTCATGTTCCCTATCACTGCCAAGAGTCAATGTCCAAGGGCCATATTCTGTAATTTTTAAGATGCTGAGTTGAATCATTTCTGAATCCTTTTTAATTCATCAGAAATTTTTACAACAGCTTCTACAGCACGCTCTGCAACAGGTCGAATTCTAGCATAGGCATGTCTTTCCTGCATTCCAGGACCAGAAATCCCCAAAGAAACAGGTTTTTGATATTTTAATGACAAATTTGTTAGTGCTTGAGCTGCTGCATGAGATATGACTTCATCGTGTTTTGTCTGTCCTTTGATGATAGCACCTAAAGTAACCACAGCATCGACATCTTTTTTCTGTAATAATGAATCAACTATGATAGGCATATCATATGCTCCTGGAACCATGCAAATGTAAGATATTTTTAATTTCATCAGATCAGCTTTTTCTCTGGCAATGGCAAGCATCCTAGATGTCACGTCCTCATTGAATTCAGAAACGACTATTGCAATATTCAAAATCAGTTCACCCTAGCGTATTCTAAAAGATCTTTTCCGTCAACCAGTGGAATTCCATTTTGCTTTGCAAATTTTTCAGCCTTATCCACAGACAATGCAGCATAGGTTTCAGCATCCATCATTTCACATATTGCCGTCACAGGAGTCAAACCTGCAAGTTGTGCTAAATAAACAGACATTTCTGTATGTCCCTGTCGTGCTGCCAACAAACCTTTGGATGCAATCAATAAAGGGACATGTCCAGGAGTTTTAAATGAGGATGCAAATTTTTTCTGCTTGTTTTCAACATTGTAGATTTTGGCCATTTCATTAATTGTTAATGCTCTGTCTTTATCAGTAATTCCAGTATATGTTTGATAATGATTTACGGATAAGGAGAATGTAGGGTGATCGCCATAAGGCGCCAATCCCATAATCATTTCTTTATTTGAAATTGAAGATTCAGCAAGGATTTCATGCATGTATTGTAAATCAAGAGATGTCGCAAAATTATTCTCTATTGCAATGCACAATAACCCACCTGCATTCTGTCGCATTCTTGCAACATGTTCAGGCGTTACAAATTCTGCAGCTACAACCATATCAATTTCATTTTCTCTTCCAGCGGAATCAAACAATAGGACAAATTCTCCACGTTTCAAGGATTGTAATGCAGAATCAAGTGACATAAGAAAAAATCTCTTGATCTAATTATAAAGTTTACTAAAAAATTGGTAATTACCAATAAAGTTGTAGGTAATTGCCTTACTTTAAAATGTATTTCCCAAGGATGTCAGTTTCAATGTTAACTTTATCGCCTATTTTTTTTGTATGGAAATTCGTTACATCAATAGTATGAGGAATCAGCGACACGTATGCAAGAGTGTTTTTGATGTCAACAACAGTTAAACTAATTCCGTCTATTGCAATGGAGCCTTTTTTCACTACAAATTTAGATAGTTTTTTTGGAATTTCAAACCAAACTTGCACTTCCTTAGGTTTTTTTAGAATTTTTTTAATTATAGCGACTCCGTCTACATGACCTAAAACAAAATGCCCCTCAAGTCGATCACCTGCCCTTAAACTACGTTCGATATTTACAATTCCACCAACTTTTAAATTTCCAAGATCAGTTTTTTTTGTGGTTTCTTCAATCATTTCAAAAATACAAGAGGATTTGGAAAGTTTGGTTGCTGTAAGGCATACGCCATTTAGGGCAACGCTCTGTCCAATTTTTAATCCCTTTGCATGTTTTCCTAAATTCACAGTCATTTGAATATCACTTCTGTTTTTTGTATTTTTAGAAATTTTCTCTACTTTTCCAACCCCTTCAACGATTCCTGTAAACATCATGCAGTCTATTGTATTTGTGTATAAAATGATTTAGGTATCAGATGAATTGTTAGATTTTTCAAATTCATCGTCACAAAATTGATGAAAAATAGAACATCTGTTTTCTTTGGCATCATTTTTAATTTTTTTCATATCTTTATTTAGAATTCCCTGGGCGGCTAAAAATGATTCATCAGCCATACCTAATTTTTCAAATAATCGTGATTTTGCAAGAGGCAGTTCTTTTAATTTTGAATCGATCATCTGCGCTCTATCATAGTAATCAACGGCATCTTGATAATTACCTAGATGGCTTAGGGAGATAGCCTTATTCATTAAAGCCGTAATGTCTTTTGGATCTATCAGAAGCGATGTTTCGTAGCATTCAAGAGCTTCTTTATGGCGATTTAATTCATTTAGAGACAATCCCATGCTGTTTAGAGCCCAACTATCTTTCGGGTTAGTTGAAAGAATTTGTTGGCACAATTCCAAAACTTGCTCATATTGTCTCAAATTTTCAAGGGCAAAAATTTTGTTTTTCAGTGCATACGTGTCAGAATTTTTTATTTCTAGAACTTTATTACAATAATCTATGGCCTCATCGTATTTTTTTAGATAAATCAGGGATAGTGAAATATTTTGCAATGCAAGCATATTGTTGGGGATTTTTTCCAGTAATTTTTTGCAGTAAGCATACATCTCATCATACTTTTCAGCATTAAACATCCTAGTTATCACGTTTGAAGGATCAAGAAGATCAACCATTTTACTATATTTGTTAGAAATCCATTATCTTTAATCTATTCCAATTAAAACAGAAATTTTAAGAAATTAAAAGTCTATTTCAAAATTTTGCGAAGTGACTCGTTGATTACCTTGGAATAGCTATATGACGACTGTTCCTGTTGGATCATTTTTGCTTGGCGTAATCTAAGTTTTTTGTCAAGATCATCATCAATCATGATTGTAACGCGTTTACTCATTTGTATCAAATTTGTTGTATGAATTTTTTAATATAACACTTTATGAAAAGTTCCAAAAATGGGAATATTCAATCGTTAATGGTAGAAATTATTTGTTCCATTTTGAATGGTTTTTGAATAAGAGGAATGTTTAGATTTTCCAATTTTTCTTCAGTGCTGAAACTCCCATCAGCAGTTACAGCTATAATGCGTGCTTTAGGGTTGATCTCTTGAATTTTTTTAATTGCATAAAAACCACTTCCATTTGGCATGTTGAGATCAATTAAAACAACATCTGGTTTAGTTTCTTTGAATAATCTAATAGCGGTAATTCCGTCAAATCCACTACCAACAACATTGATTTTATGTTCTTCAAGAAATTCACAGAACAACCTAACCGTGTCTTCATCATCATCAATTACTATTACCGATTTGGGCATATCTACCATCTACAATGAGCGGTGCTTTAATATTTTGTATCATTTATGACTGCTGTATGGGCGGTATTGATAGAATGATTGCATCTCCACTATCATCTGAAATTAAAAAAGAACTAGATTCAGAAATTTTAAAGAAAGTTGAAAGAGAACTATTTTTAGAACATGGAATGTCAATAAAATTATCAATTGAGCATTTTCATAAATTTTCAAATGTTCTTAAAAAAAAATCGTCAGATGATACCAAAAAATTAGAAAAAGACTGCGTCAACAAAGTCATCAAAGTGAAAAAAAAAGACGACAAGTTTTCGGTAACTGTCATTCATCCAGATTTAAGAGGTTTAATTTTAGAATCATTTGGAGATGTTGAAACAAGAGCAATCATATCGACTCTTTTAGGGAATGAATACACGATCCCAGAAATTCTTAAAGAATCCAAAGTTCCCAAGACATCAGGATACAGAAAGATAGAAAATTTAATCTTGAACGGTTTAATTATTGAATCTAGAAAAGTTCTTAGTGAAAGTAAAAGAATATCCAAACTGCAATGTGTTTTTGAGGAAATAAAAATTGAGATTAAAAAAGGAAAAATTGAGATTATTGGGGTTGTAGATGGAAAAATTTTTGAGAAAAGTACCAGTATGAAATCAGTTATCGAGTTATCGGTACAGGATTACTAGAAAAATACTCATTTTACAAGATCGAGAAGAGCTTTTGCTTGTTTGAAGTGTACCTCATCAATCATTTTTCCTTCAATTGTGGTTGCTCCTTTGCCTTTCTTTGTGGATTCAAGATAAATTTTGCATACTTTTTCAGCCCAGGATATTTCATTTTTGTTGGGATGGAATAGTTTGTGGACAACTGGTATTTGATCCGGGTGTATGATGCTTTTTCCAGTATATCCCAAACTTTTCCCAAGTTTGCAATCTTTTTCCAACCCTTTGGAATCCTTTAGATCTTGCCAGATAGAATCAATTGCTGCAACTCCTGCTGCACGTGCATCCACGGGTATTTTTCTTCGAGAATATTTTTCCCCCTCAGAGTCTTTCGCATATTCTACTCCCAGGTCATTCAGCAAATCAAACACACCAAAAACAACCGCACAGACTCGTTTTCCAAAGGATGCAATATCAAATGTGTTCACCACGCCTTCTGCAGATTCAATTGAAGGGATGATTTGTATTGGCTTTAGTTTACGAGTTTTTTCTAAATCAGATAATATTTTCTGAATTTTTTTCATTTCTTTTACATTGTTAACTTTGGGGATTATGATTCCATCAATGCCTTTTTGTACAATTTCTTCAAGATCAGATGGAATTTTTCCAGAACTTGGAGAGTTTGTTCTGACAAAAATTGGTGATTCATACAGTTTTCTGGATTTTAATGCAGATTTGACAAGTTTTCGTGCATTTGCTTTTTCATCATCCGGGACAGAATCTTCTAAATCAAAACAAACTATATCAGCTTGGATTGTTTTTGCCTTTTCTAAGAATCTGGAATTATTTCCAGGAACAAAAATGAGACTTCGAAAAAGCTGGGTCATTAAATGACTAAACGCCTTCTGGCTTTAGTAATATTTTGCCAAAGAGACCTTTTCCGGATAACATCTTTGTGTGAGCCTCTGCTGCTTGTTCAAACGTATATGTTGAATCAATTGCAGCTTTAATTTTGCCTTGACCCATCCAATAGAGTCCTTGCTCTAATTCGGCCTTAGTTCCTTGGGTTGAACCTAAGATGTTAGTTCCTTTGAAGAACACGTGTCTAAGATCAGTTTGTGCGTTGTAACCTGTGGTTGCTCCACATGATACCAGAGTTGCGCCATATTTGAGCAAGGTCAGTTGTTTGTTCCAATGAGTCTCACCAATATGATCAAATGACACATCAATTCCTGGGGCTTCACCTTTTTTCTTTGCTAATTCTTTTGTGATTGCTCTAACTTCTTTATGCCAGTCCTCTTTTCTGTGATCTACTGCAAAATCAGCTCCAAGTTCCAGACATTTGTCTAGTTTGTCTGGACTTGCAGTTGCAATTACATCACAATTGTATAATTTTGCTATCTGAATACCAAGACTGCCTACTCCAGAGCCGCCTCCCATAATTAAGACAGTTTGTCCAGGTGTAATTTTTGCTCTACCTACAAGCATATGCCATGATGTCAACAGAGTCATGGATGCAGCAGCTGCTTCATCATAAGAGACCCCTTCAGGAATTTTTGCAACATTAACTTCAGGCAAATGGGTTATTTCAGAAAATGCCCCCCAATTCGGACCAGTTTGAAATCCCCAAATGATTCTGTGTATACAATCAAATTCTCTGCCATCAGTGCATGCTTTGCAAACTCTGCACGACATGTTAGAGTGAGATACTACCCTATCTCCAACT
>BS_KBA_SWE02_21mDRAFT_10000676_pt1 | contig 12905 bp, 11 predicted proteins | sample BalSeasSWE02_21m_FD_9196 | JGI IMG/M metagenome (IMG submission 9196)
CCCTGCAAAAATTGCCACGAGAACATATTTAATGCCTATTCCGCGAGTGTTCACGGGCAGGCCAGGATCAATGGAAATACCATCCGTGACAGCCATATCCAGGCCCCAATCTGCTCTGATTGTCACCATTCACATGAAGTCACGGCATTGGCGATTGGTGATGTTTTGCGAACCACCTGCATTAACTGCCACGAGAATGTAACGCTGTTGCATAACCAATGGTTACCAAACGCGGGAACACATCTCGATATCGTTTCCTGCGCGGTCTGTCACGCGCCATTCGCCAAACGTAAATTTGACCTTCATCTCTATGATAATGAGGCCGGAGTCCCGCTTGCCATGGAAGAGGGCGAGGTACCCATACAGGAGCAACTCCAGGCCATCGCAGATGAGGGCGGTAGCGGGGACCCCATGGAAATATGGAAAGCGAGAGGAGGGCTTGGCCGCGAAGGTAAGGTCACCGATATCTCTTTACGCAGCCGTATGGAAGTTATGTCGGGTGTCGCGGCACACCAGATTGCCAGCAAGAGTTTTGCGGTCCGAACCTGTGAAAGTTGTCACGAGCCCGGTTGGAGGGCAAAGCAGAATGTCACGCTTTCCATCACCCAGCCTGATGGCAGGCGACAGAGTATTGATGCCGACAGGGAGGTTTTGAGTTCCGTTGACGCGGTGAATTCCATCAGTGATTTTTACAAGCTGGGAGGCAATCCAAATAAACTGCTGGATATCCTCGTGTTGTTATCACTGGCCGCGGGGATTGCGGTTCCGGTCGGGCATTTTACCCTGGGTAAAATGATCAAAGAATATATGGCAAGAGGAGAGAAATGATGTCAGCACTTCCTTCAGAACAAAAAAAGCCAGACGTCTGGATAAAAACGAAAGACAGCGATTTATATATCAATCCTTTGCCAGTCCGTATCTGGCATTGGTTGAATGCACTGGGTTTCGTGGCGCTGATTCTGACGGGTACTCAGATAAGGTATGTGGCTCTGTTCAATATCATGTCCTTTGAAACGGCAGTCAAGACCCATAATTGGATTGCGTTCACCGTTATCGCAAACTACTTTGTATGGCTGGGTTTCTACCTGTTCTCGGATAGGATCACCGTCTATCACCCTGAGCTCAATATGAAGAAGTTTTTTGACAAGGCATTCAAACAAATCATTTACTACAGTTATGGAATCTTCAGGGGTGCAAAGAGCCCGCACAAGGTTCTCCCCTACGATAAATTTAACCCGATGCAAAGTATCACTTACCAAATCGTGATGATGCTGGTGGTACCTGTCCAGTTCATGACGGGTCTGATGATGTGGGATGTCAAACGCTTCGAAGCGCCAATTGCGATGCTGGGCGGGATACGCGCCATTGATACCATCCACGTGATGATATATATCTTTTTCATATCTTTTACGCTGATCCACGCCTACATGGGTGCGCTGGGTCAAACGCCGGTGACGCATTTCAGAGAGATGTTTACCGGCTTTGAGGAACCCCACGAGTAAAGGCTCCAAAAACCGTTTTATCAGAAGTTGGTCAGAAGGCTCCGAACATCTTTTCGGAGCCTTCTTTTTTAGCGGATACCGTTGCCTCTTACATGATCTAAATCAATACAACCCCCATCAAAATTTGGTTTACTCCCGCATGGGGGTCATGTGCCTGGAGTCTAATGAATTCCATGAAGGCTAACGTAGTTTTAATGTCTGATATTGTCACAGAAATCCTTTCCAACATTGTTCAAACACGTGATTGCGCGCGCCTGGTATTTAGCTGCCGGGTATTCGTTCGACTGGAAGATTTGTTTGGGGTAACCACACGCACTATGACGCGCAGTTTGTACGTTTGAAATCGTCAGGCTAAATACGGCTGTTTTTCTCATTTCAGAGGATCAATAAGATGATTGTAGCTCTAATCGTAATTACCACAATTGTTGCGTTTATCGTGGTAGATCTCGTGCTTCGTTTACTCCTCAGAAGAGCGACCGAGGCACGCTTGAAAAAGGAAAGAGAGCGCGCCCTCGATGTCGGACTAAAGCTTGATGTGAGCGAAGAGGCACCATCACTGAAGCGGGTGGAACTGGATAATCCAAAAGCCAGAATACTGGCCGTGGATGATGAAGAGATTATCCTGAGCAGTTTCCGAAAAATACTTGTTTTGGCTGGCTACGCCATCGATACGGTGGAAAAGGGTTCCGAGGCCTTAGGGCTCATACGCAAGAACGATTACGATTTTATTTTCACCGATCTGAAAATGCCGGAAATGGATGGTGTTGAGTTAACCAAGGCCGCGAAACACTTGCGCCCCGATATCGATATCATCGTTATTACCGGTTATGCATCCATAGAGACCGCCGTGGAAACAGTGAAGCTCGGCGCAATGGCCTATGTCGAGAAACCGTTCACTGAAGACGAGTTGCTTGACTTCCTGAAGACTGCATTGATCAAGCGCCAGGATAATCTTGAAAAACAAATGCGNCATAAGATCCGGTTGATCAAACCGGGCACGCATGAATCCAGNTCCAAATACGAANTGAATGTCCCGGCAGGNATTTTCATCTCCCCGCAACACGCCTGGGCAAAGATCGAATTGAACGGAATGGTCCGCGTCGGACCGGATGACCTGATAAGGAAAATCTTTGACAGGATTGATCACGTCGAACTGCCGCAGTCAGACCAGATCATTGAAAAAGGCAAGCCACTTTTTTCAATTATATATGACGATTTCGACTTACAAATTCCCTCTCCAGTCAGTGGAAAAATCGTTTCTGTCAATTCTGAACATGCCGAACATCCTGAATGGCTGTCGATCAAGCCATTTGAGCTGAGTTGGATGTGTGGTATCGAGCCTTCAAATCTCGCAAGCGAGTTGCCGGACCTTAAAATCGGACGTGATTCAGTCGATTGGTATCAAGGGGAAGTAAATAGATATCAGGAGCTTGCAGACAAATTCATTGAAAGCACCGCCAAGGTCGAACCGAATAAAACGGAAGAAAGTGAAAAGCGTAAAAGAGAAGAATATAAAAATCTTCTGATGAGTTTTTCAAAACCGTTTCTTCAGAGCTGATTATTTGTAGCAAATCCTGGTTCTGTAACTACTGAAAAACCGGTGAGGCATTTATGCTTAAATTTCACGTTTCCATAGCTTGTTTGATCCTGTTTATTTTTTGTCTGCTGGCAACAGCGACCGATGCCCTCGCCGCCCATGAGATCATTGGCGCTCCCAACTGCAAAGGCTGCCACAAGGCCAAGACCGGCGACCAGTGGAAAATCTGGACCGAGTCCGCCCACGCCAGGGCCTTCGAAACCCTCGCATCCGCAGCATCCTTGAAGATCGCTGCAGACAGGGGAATCGGCGACCCGCAACAGGCGGAAGCCTGCCTGAAGTGCCACACCACCCGGGGTTTCCTGGGCGTTGACGTCCCTGTCAGTGAGAAGGGGAAATACGCCGATAATGAGGGTGTGGGCTGTGAATCCTGTCACGGACCCGGTTCCGACTATAAGCCAGGGAATATCATGAAGGACCCGGAGGCGGCAAGGGCGGCCGGGCTGGTGATGGAAAGGACTGTTGAGGCCTGCGCCCGTTGCCACAACGAGTCAAGCCCCACTTTCAAACCGTTCGATTTCAAACAACGCTGGGCTGCAATTGCTCATCCGGTTCCGGGAGGGGAAGACGAACAAACCGATGCTTCGCCGGCCACTCCAGGCATGCCGGAAGTCGTCACTTTCAACTCATCGGTAGGGGATGTACTTTTCCCGCACAAACTTCATGTTGAAGACCTTGAGGTAGAGTGTGTCAATTGCCACCACCAGATTTCTGCCGTGAAACTGGATACCCCTCATCCAGGTTACCTGGAGTCTTCCTGGATAAATTGCCAACTGTGCCACGATCCAAACCAGGGGACAGATAAAACTTACTTCAAGTGTTCCGAATGTCATCATGAAAATCCAAATAATATTACAGACGAGACACTCAGTTCTAAAGTTGTCACCCATAAAAGTTGCTGGAAATGCCATGAGTCCGGCACTGGTGTAGAAGCAAGTAAAGGGTGTCCTGGCTGTCACGTGAAGAAAGAACAAACAGAGTAAATCTTGAAAACACTGAACCTCTGAAAGGGTTACAGAACCCGCCAGGGTTAAGGAGACATAATGGACAGACGAGGTTTTCTAAAAACATCACTTGTGGTCGGTGGTACCGCCCTGACAAGCACTAAAGCGCGCGCCCTGGAACAACAGGATCCAGCAGAGTTCGTCGGCGTTTTGGTAGACACGACCCGCTGTATAGGCTGCAGGGCATGCGAGGTCGCTTGTTCTGAAGTGCACGATAATTTTGTACCGGACGTGGTAAACGATGGGGCGCTCGAAGAGCAACGCAAAACAAGTGACAAGCAATGGACGGTGGTCAATAAGTTCAAAACTGAAAAGGGCGACGTATTTGTCAAAAGACAATGCATGCATTGCTACCAGGCCGCCTGTGCAACCGCTTGCCCCACCGAGGCAATGAAGCAAATGAAGGGCGGGCCGGTCATTTGGAGGGGCAACAAATGTATCGGTTGCCGGTTTTGCATGGTTTCCTGTCCGTTTGACATACCAAAATTTGAGTACGGCGAATGGAATCCGAAACTACAAAAATGCACCCTGTGTTTCGAACGCCTCGAGCAAGGTCAGAAACCCGCCTGTGTTGAAGCCTGTCCCACAGATGCGCTCATGTTTGGTTCCCGACTGAAAAATCTGGAGATTGCCAGGCATCGTATTTACAGTCATCCGGACAAATATGTAGAACATATCTACGGTGAGCACGAAGTCGGTGGTACCGGGTATATATATTTGTCAGCGGTGCCATTTGAACAGATCGGGTTCAGAACAGACCTGGGTAAAAGCCCCTATCCGGAATACACAAAAGAATTCCTCTATGCCGTTCCGATGATCCTCTTCGGCATCCCGGCCTTTTTACTGGGACTCAATACACTCACGGGCGACGACAAGCCAACAACCCAGGGGGAGTTCAGTTCTGATTTCGAGGGGGAAGATGATGAATACTAGTGCCACTCCAATTAGAACATTTGGTGAGTTTTTTCCATTTTTGATCCAGGAGTTGAAACCACGCGGGCCATGGATCACGCCGTTCAATGTTATCTCGATCCCGGTAATATTGACCGGTTTGGTTATCCTGGTTTACCGCTTTATCTACGGGTTGGGATCGGTAACCAACCTGACGCAGGATCAGCCCTGGGGCCTGTGGATGGGGTTTGACGTCGTAACCGGGGTTGCCCTGGCCGGTGGTGCCTACGTCATCACTTTCGTGGTCTATGTCATGAAAGTGGAAAAGTACCATTCCATTGTTCGCGCCACTGTTTTGAACGGTTTGCTGGCCTATTCTTTTTATGGTGCCGCCCTGCTGTTCGACCTTGGACGACCCTGGAACGCCCCGAACCCCTACATCGGCAACTCCTTCGGGTTCAGTTCCGTTCTGTTTCTGATTTGCTGGCATTTCCTGCTTTACATGGTTGCAGAATTCATCGAGTTTTCCCCGGTCATTGCCCAATGGCTGCATTTGGATAAGGCCCGCAAATTCCTCAAGAGCCTGACCCTCGTTACCGTTGTCCTTGGGATTACCTTATCGATATTGCACCAGTCCGGCCTCGGTGCGTTGTTCCTGATGGCCAAACCCAAAATCCATCCATTGTGGTGGTCACCGTTCATTCCAATCCTGTTTTTTGTTTCGAGCATTTATGCAGGATTGGCCATGATCATCGTCGAAGGAACCATAAGCCATAAGGTTTTCAGAAAACTCATCGAACCCAAAAGCCATCACACGTTTGATGAGATAATTTTTGGCTTGGCAAAAGGTGCGGCCATTGTCATGTTTGTCTATTACTTTTTCAAAGCACTGCTTTTCATTCATGACAAGCAATGGGCAATGATCAACGATGGATGGGGTTACTGGTACCTGCTCGAAGTGATTGGTTTCGTATTGGTTCCGGCTTTGATGTTTGCCTTTGGCTTCAAGCACAGAAGTTTAAATATCATCAAAATTGCAGCCGTCATGGCACTGCTCGGCATTGTGCTCAATCGGCTCAATGTTTCCGTTATCAGTTTCAATTGGTATGCGGAATCACATTACTTTCCATCATGGCAGGAAATCGTGGTAACCCTGATGGTGATATTTGCCGAACTTTGGGTATTCCGCTGGTTTGTCACCCGCATGCCGGTGTTAAACGCAAAGCATTAGCGATAACTGCAATTTGCACCCGTCCGAATGCGGGTGCAAATTGCGACTGAAAGAACAAGGAATTGAAATGGATTCATTTACCTATGTGAATATCTTTGAAACGAAAGGTCTCGAATACCTGCTCTTGTTGTGTTTTTGGGGGCTGTTCGTTTACTTGATCCGATATCTTTCGCCATCGGGGAAAAAGCGCAAAGACTCGCATCGATAGGTGCCCTTGGTGGTGATCTATGCTCAATAGCAAAATAGGACTGAAGCTGACCTTCGGCGTAGCGTTGACGATCCTTGTTGTGATCGCCATTTTTGCTTATTTCAATATCCAATCCGAAAAAAGGAGCCTGCTCACGGAAGTAGAACGTGCTGCGCAACAGTACAGTGAACACCTCAAAGCGGACATGGGCTACGACATGCTGCACAACGATCGAAAGCGTATCCAGGATGACGTCCGCCGCATAGGCAAGCAAGGAACCATTAACGGCATCCGGGTGTTCAACAAGATGGGAGAGGTCATCTATTCGTCGGAGTCGGCCGAGATCGGGAAAATGGTCGATATGAAAGCAGCGACCTGTTTTCGCTGCCACTTGACGGGTGAACCCGTGCAACGCCTGCAGAAACAGGAGCACATGCGATTTTTTAGTACCAGTCCGGACTCACCGCGACAGTTGGGTATCATCAACCCGATTTACAATGAACCATCCTGCTGGACGGCAGCCTGTCACAAGCACCCCGAATCGCAGAGCGTGCTCGGAGTTCTGGATGTCACCATGCCTCTCGACAAAGTTGACCAGAATATCCGCCGCAGCCAGTTAGCGATCATCGTTCTCGCCGTCAGCGCCATCATTATTCTGAGTTTGATCATCGGCTTCCTGGTCCGATGGTGGATAGACCGTCCAGTCCAGGACCTCCTCAAGGCTACGAGGCAGGTAGCCGGCGGAAATCTCGGCTACCGGGTCGAGGTGAAGAGAGAAGATGAGTTGGGGATGCTGGCCAGGTCCTTCAACAGTATGACGGATAACCTGGCAGATGCACGTCTACAGCTGTTCCAGTCGGATAAGCTCGCCTCCATGGGCAGATTGGCTGCCGGAGTGGCACACGAGATCAACAATCCGCTGACCGCCGTTCTCACCAACAGCAGCTACCTGTTAAAGCGTTCGCAGGGCCAACCCGAGATGCGTGAAGACCTGCAGGTCATCGTCTCCGAAACCATCCGCTGCCGTGAGATCGTCAAGAGCCTGCTGGATTTTGCCCGGCAGACCGTTCCAAAGAAACGCAAGGCTGATATCAACCAGATCATCCATCGCGCTGCAACTGTGGTCGAGAACCAACTCTCCATGGGGCAGGTGGAACTGGTTATGGATCTGGACGACAAGCTTCCCAATGTGACATTAGACGCCAACCAGATTCAGCAGGTTTTTATCAACCTCATGGTTAACGCTTCGGACGCAATCGGCGAAGATGGTGGCACGATTAATGTCACAAGCAGGGCGATAAGTCTTGGTCCCACGGGAACACTCCAGATCAAACGTGCGTTGTGCCGCAAGCGGCATGACCTGGTCGACAGGAAAATGCAGATCGATGGAAAACCTGCGATCAGCATGCGCTACAAAAAGAAGAAGGAGACCGGTCTCATCTACCTCAACCCGATGTACGGCTCAAACCAACACAAGCTCAATGGCATGCCCGACTTCGACAAGGAGGTCGAACTTATGTGCCCGGATTGCTCGGCCTCTCTTATTGCCGACGGCGAGTTCTGCCCGGATTGCGGTTCTCCGATCTACGCCTTTGAAGTACCCTTGAAGGGGCTGGTTCAGGGTTGTTTGAAGAAGGGATGCGGATGGCACCGCTGGGAACAGGTCGACTCCTCCTGGAACGATGAATACGTCGAAGTCAGTGTGAAGGACGATGGCTGCGGTATTCCGGAAGAGCAGTTGCCAAAACTTTTCGAGCCGTTTTCAACAACCAAGGGCCAAAAGGGAACGGGGCTGGGTCTCGCCGTAACATGGGGGATCGTTGACAATCACAACGGTACGATCTCGGTGGAAAGCAAAGTGGGCGCCGGCACAACTTTCACCATACGGATTCCAGTCGGACCATGAAGCAGATACAGGACATACTTGTCATCGATGACGAACCCATGGTCACAAGGGTCGTAACGAAGGTTTGCGCCGCCGAAGGAATGACCGCCACTGCCGCAAATCACGCAAACGAGGCTCTGCACAGTCTGGAGGAAGGTGAATATCGCCTGATACTCTGCGACATCATGATGCCCGAACTCAACGGCTTCCAGTTTCTCGAAGAACTTTCCAAAAGAGGCATCCATACCCCCGTGGTGATGATGACCGGATACTCCACCGTGGAGAACGCAGTAAAGAGCCTGACCTCAACGGGTGCCGTGGACTATATTCCGAAGCCGTTCACTGCCGATGAACTGCTCACGGTGGTCAAGCGCAGTCTGCGCTGCGGTATGCTGCTGAATGAGGCCGAGTCGGCCAGTCTGCCAAGACGCAGCGCCATGAGCTATGTTCCCTGCCCTGCAAATTACCACCGGCTGGGCTATGCCAGCTGGGCAATGATGGAGGATAAGGGCACCGCCTTAATCGGCGTGAGCGACCTGTTCCTGAGGGCTGCGGAAGGTGTCAAGGCATTTGAATTGTCGCCGCCCGGCGAAGACCTTTTACAGGGAATCCCCTGCACGGAAATGACGTCGCCGGACGGTTCGGTTCACAACATCATGTGCCCGTTGAGCGGTAGGATCCTGGAGGTCAATTCCCAGGCTCAATCACACCCTTCGCTGGTCGAGAGGGATCCCTATTTCAGGGGATGGTTGTACCGGATTTTACCGTCGAACCCGGCAAGTGATTTGCAGTGGCTGAGTTTATAAAACCCCGGATAAGACGCAGGTTACAGGTACTGTCATTATCGTCATCTGACGTTAAAAAAATAGCCCGCCTGAAAGACCTGGTTACACTGCTCATACTGTGAACAGCACTTACCTGAAATAGCCCCGCTTTTACATGACTTATATCAATTGAGCTCTCCATACGCAGGAGTATGCTGTAGACAAGTTATCAGACAAATCCGTCGCTAGGCGGGCCTCCTTAAAGGATATGATGATGTTCTCAACGACAAAGAAAATTCTTTTGCTAGCAGCCCTGTTTGCATTCGTTTCTGTTGCTCAAGCAGCCAATTTTGCAGGACCCAGGAAATGCGGTAATTGCCACAAGGCGGAGTATGCCGAGTGGAAGGAGTCGCCGCATGCGCTGGCTTATTCCAGCGAAACATTCCAGCAAACCTGGGAGGAAACCGGAAGCAATTTTTCCTGCCTTGTTTGCCATGCCACGGGTGCAGACACGGAAACCGAAACCTATGCCCACCCCGGTGTAACCTGTGAGTCATGCCATGGCATCATGAGCAAAGGCCACAACAAGAAGGACGCTGAAATGCCCCTTCCCGTAACATCGCAGGTTTGCCAGTCCTGCCACAGGAAAACCTTTCAGGAATGGCAGATGAGCAAGCATGGTCAAAATGAAATTCGTTGCTTCGACTGTCATGGCATCCATGCCCAGGACCTGCGCTCAAAAGGCGGTGACCTGCTTTGCGGTACTTGCCATGCCAAGCGTCTCGAGGATTTCGCACACGCGACACATCAACTTGAAGGCCTGCATTGCAACACCTGTCACATGCCGGTATCGACCGATTCCAATCTCGTCGAAGGTGCTGGCGCGGCCGGTCATACGCTATACGTGGGCACCGAGGTCTGTAGCCGCTGCCACGCGGACATGGTGCATAGCAGTGACCAGTTGTCTGAAATGCGCGAACAGTTGATAGAGGCGACCCAGGGCGAATACCTGACCGGTGGCAAGGGCGCTATGGAGCTGTACGAAGAAGTAAGCACGTTGAACTGGAAGCTTGACAGCGCCCGCAGGAAACTGTGGACCGTCTCGGTTCTGGGGCTGGTGGCTGGCCTCGCGCTAGGCTGGATGTTCGGCTGGTATGTCTTCGATAAAAAGAGAAGCAAATGAACTGCAAACAGCGCGCCCCGGACATGAACACACTTGATCGCAGGCGGTTCCTGCAGGGCCTGCTTGGCGGAACAGGCCTGTCGATCATTTCACCATCCAGTTTTGCTGCAGACCCTGGAAATATTCCCATCGCCAATACCCCATCCGTGCTGGTCGATGTGACACGCTGTATCGGTTGCAGGGCATGTATGAGGGCATGTAAAATCGCCAATGACCTGCCAAACGACACGGACTTATCCGTGGGTTTTCCCGTCACGTGGGACCGGCAGGAATTACGCTTTGACCAGTGGACCGTTGTCAACCCTCAGACGGGCCCCGGCACCGATGGCATCGACGTCACCCGCAATGTCAAAAGACAGTGTATGCATTGTCTGCAACCTACCTGCGTATCGGTATGCCCGGTCGGGGCATTGACCAAAACCGAACTTGGCCCAATTCTCTACAATGAAGATCGTTGCATCGGTTGTCGTTACTGCATCATGGCCTGTCCGTTCGATGTTCCCAAGTACGAATGGCACTCAGGTCTGTCACCGGTCGTTGGGAAGTGCCAGTTCTGTACCCGCAAACGGCTATCGCAAGGACAACTTCCCGGCTGTGTCGAGGCCTGTCCAACCGGCGCACTGAAATTTGGACAGCGTGAAGCCTTGCTGTTCGAAGCGAAAGCCCGGATCGCTTCACACCCGGAAAAATACATCAACCACATATATGGCGAGAAAGAGGCCGGCGGGACAGCCTGGCTTTATATGGCTGATGTGCCTTTTGAGAATCTGGGGTTCAAATCCACCATGGAGACGGCGCCAATGCCGCCTCTTACCTGGGATGTGCTTTCCAAGATTCCGATACTGGCCGGCGCAATGGCTGGTCTATTCGGAACACTGGCCTGGACTCTTAACAGGCAGGAGAAATCCGAATGAATGGTTGGATTTTCATTATTCTGTGCACGGTCAGTTTGATCTGGACTTGTCTTTGCCTGGTGTATGACAAGAGACCGCGTCTTCTTAAGCCAATCACCGCCATTACCATTCTTGTCATCTGGGGGGCGGCCCTCCTTACGTTATTCCGGCGATTCACCGGCGGTCTTGGTGCAGTTGCAGGAGTGAACGACGATGCTCCCTGGGGACTGTGGATCGGCGCAGACGTGTTTGCCGGTGTCGCCCTGGCGGCGGGCGGCTTTGTTATTGCCGCAACAGTACATATCTTCCGCATCAAGCGCTTCAATCCGATCCTGAGACCGACCGTACTCACGGCATTTTTGGGTTATGTTTTGGTTGCCGTGGCGCTATTTATTGACATCGGCCGCCCACTGAGCTGGTGGCATCCGCTGGTCATGTGGCAGGATCATTCCATCATGTTCGAGGTGACCTGGTGCGTGATACTTTATACGACGGTGCTTGCCATTGAAACCAGCCCGCCCCTGCTTGAACGGCTTGGTTTGACCAAAGTGTTAAAGGTGATCAAGGCATCCACCATTCCAGTCGTCATTGCCGGTGTGATCCTCTCTACCATGCACCAGTCATCGCTGGGTTCACTTTACCTGATCGTGCCGGGAAAACTCTATCCGCTCTGGTATTCACCGCTTTTACCGGTTTTCTTCCTGATATCTGCCGTTGCTGGGGGTATGTGTGTGGTAATCGTCGAATCCTATTTTTCTGCCAAGATACTTAAACGCGGTCTTGAGTCCTATATTATGACCAGCCTGGGCCGGGCTGCGTCCATCATCCTGTTCATTTACCTGATAATAAAGCTTGCAGACCTCGCCGTTCGCGGTCACTGGGATTTGATCCTGGAGCAAAATTTGCAGAGCCGCATGTTCCTGCTGGAAATGGGGGGAGGTGTCGCGTTGCCTGCCATATTGCTTGCATTCAGGAGATTTCGGCATATGCCGAGAGGACTTCTTGCGGCCTCTTTACTCGTCATGGCGGGTATCGTGCTCAACCGGGTAAATGTCTCCTGGATCGGGATGTCGGTCACCGATCATCTCCACTATTACCCGACCTGGATGGAAATTGCATTGTCGCTGGGATTTATCACGGCCGGCACCATTATTTTCTTCTTAGCGGTGCACTACCTGCCGATATTTCCGAAGACTGAGGAGGAGGAAGAGCTACCTGAAGCAATTTCTCCTGGCTCCAATACCGGATTAGTCTCGGCTTAAGATGACGCAAGCGAATCATCACTGGCCTCTCTGACGATCAGGGTCATGTTAATGGTAATAAGCTTGAACCCGGCCAATAATCTTCAGCGGTTTAGTCTATAAATCGGTAGGCATTTCTTCGCCATCTACTGTGCCACCCTGCCCAGTACCACGGACATGGATATCATATTTCTTCATCAGCGCCTGAAAATTTGTGCGTTGCATACCGGTTTCTTCGGCACTCGCAGTTACATTCCACTCATTTCTTTTTAACGCGCCCAGGATGAAAAGTTTTTCGACGGTTTCTACGGATTTCTGCCGGGCTGCTTTTTTGACGGATTTGAGTTCCTCGCTGGTCCGTGGCACGTCCATATTACCCATCGGTTGCATATCAAGAATATTGACCAGGTGAGCCTGGCGGACGGTTTCATCACTGGTGAGGATGACGGCCCGGTGTACAACGTTTTCGAGCTCCCGGACGTTTCCCGGCCAGTCGTGGTTAACCAACAGGTTCATCGCACCGGCGG
>BS_KBA_SWE02_21mDRAFT_10000677_pt1 | contig 12903 bp, 13 predicted proteins | sample BalSeasSWE02_21m_FD_9196 | JGI IMG/M metagenome (IMG submission 9196)
ACGCTTTTAGGTTCTCGATGCGGTTCTTTTGATGCCGGGCTTAAGATGCTGGAAACCTTTCCGGGAATGCCTCTTGAAAGACTCATATCGGGAACCTATTGTATGGAAGATGCACTTTTGGCGTTTCAACGGGCGGAAGAACGAGATTCCCTGAAGATCTTGATTGATATGAACGCGGGATCGTGTGAAGCTTCAATTATGTAAACCTCTGTGTGAGCGGCTTTTAGCCGCGATTTTCTGCTGCAATCGGGGCTGAAAGCCCCTCACACAAGAATCAGGAGTACAGGATCGAGAAGTTTCTTTTGATCTGACCGGCCTTTTTTTCAGCAAGAGGCTGCGATCTTATGCAGCGATAAACCAGCAACCTGCAACGTGTAACCCGGGTCGTTTAACACGGGAGGATACTTGGAAATGTTCACGGGTCTTATCGAAGATATTGGAAAAATAAAGAATATGCAGCACATCGGGGGGGATATACGCCTGACCGTTATGATTCCCGAATGGACTGACGAGTGCAGATTGGGGGACAGCGTTGCAGTGAATGGGGTTTGTCTTACCNTATCGGAGATAAAAAANGGCTCTCTGAGCATGGATGTTTCCGCGGAATCCGTTTCCAGAACCACGCTCGGTTCATTAAAAACGGGCAGCCCGGTAAATCTTGAACGGGCACTGCGTCTTTCCGATCGCCTGGGCGGACATCTGGTATCCGGCCATGTGGACGGAATCGGCACTGTAGTAAAAAAAGAAATGAGGCATGGATCGTGGCTTTTCAAAATTGAGATACCCGAAACGCTTTCCCGTTACACAATCGAAAAAGGCTCCATTACGGTAGATGGCATCAGTCTCACGATTAATGCTTGTGGAAAAAACTTTTTTGAAGTAAACATCATCCCTGAAACAGGAAAGGGAACCACCCTGCTGGATAAAAAACGCGGGGATCCGGTAAATATAGAAACGGATCTGATTGGAAAATATATCGAAAAATTTTTAACCGACAAGGGACCGGATCACCTGAAAAGCAAGTCTTCCGGAATTGATATGGACACCCTGATAAAACACGGATTTGGTAAATAATATGCCTATCGCAACAATTGATGAAGTTTTAGAAGATATGAGAAAAGGGAAGATGATTATCCTTGTCGACGATGAAGACAGGGAAAATGAAGGAGATCTGACCATTGCCGCAGAGATGGTCACTCCTGAAACGATTAACTTTATGGCCAAGTACGGACGCGGACTGATATGCCTTGCACTGGAACCGCCCCTGGTGGAGAAGCTTAAACTCGTCCAGATGGTTACGGACAACCGGTCTCCATTTCAAACAGCCTTTACCGTATCCATCGAAGCTGCTCAAGGAGTAACCACCGGTATTTCAGCGGCTGACAGGGCGCACACTATTTTGACGGCCATCGCGGAGGATGCAAAGCCCGAAGACCTGGTCCAACCAGGCCATATTTTCCCTCTGCGGGCAAGAAGGGGAGGGGTCCTTTTCAGAACGGGACAGACGGAAGGTTCCGTTGACCTGGCCCGACTTGCGGGGTTTAAGCCTGCAGGCGTGATCTGTGAGGTCATGAGGGATGACGGCTGTATGGCCCGCCTTCCTGATTTGGAAAAATTTGCAGAGGAACACGATCTTAAGATCGCCACTATCGCCGATCTCATATCCTACAGGATGAGGATGGAATCCTTCGTAAACCCTGTAGCAGAGACGTTTCTCCCGACACCTTTCGGTGAATTCAAGGCCATCGCATTCGTTAATGATATTGATGAGTACGAACATCTGGCCCTGGTTAAAGGAGAAATCGATCCCGAAAAAGAGATTATGGTCCGGGTTCATTCCGGTTGTTTGACCGGGGATGTCTTTTCTTCCTACCGCTGTGACTGTGGAGAACAGCTTGCCATGGCCATGAGAATGGTACAGGAGGAAGGGTTGGGAGTAATCCTTTATCTGCAGCAGGAGGGAAGGGGAATTGGTCTGGCAAACAAACTGAAGGCCTATGCCCTGCAGGACAAGGGGTTCGATACCGTGGAGGCCAACGAAGAGCTTGGTTTTGCAGCAGACCTTCGTAATTATGGTGTGGGCGCCCAGATTCTGGTGGCCCTTGGGGTCAGAAAAATGAGGCTGATTACCAACAATCCTAAAAAAATCAAAGGCCTGGAAGGCTATGGTCTCACCGTGACGGGACGAATCCCCGTTGAATGTATTCCAAGGCCTGAGAATCTCCGATATCTTACAACAAAATGCCAGAAGCTTGGTCATCTTTTGAAAAACACTTCGAGTTAAGTAAGCCAGGGGGGGAGCAGATATGCCCAATGTATTAGAAGGGGATCTTTCAGCCGAAGGGCTGCGATTTGCGATTATCGTAAGCCGATTCAACGATTTTATAGGTGCAAGGCTTCTTGACGGCGCTATAGATGCCTTGATAAGGCACGGGGCTGACGATGAGCAGATCGTTGTGGTGCGGGTTCCCGGCGCTTTTGAGATACCGCTTGCAGCCAAAAAACTGCTTCAAAGCGGCGGAAAATATGATGCCGTGATCTGTCTTGGCGCCGTTATTCGCGGCTCCACCTCCCACTTCGACTATGTGGCGGGCGAAGTCTCCAAGGGAATCGCCACGGTAGCGCTTGAAAGCAATGTACCTGTAACCTTTGGCGTGCTGACCACGGATAACCTGGAACAGGCTATTGAAAGAGCGGGTTCCAAGGCAGGGAACAAGGGGTGGGACGCAGCCCTGACAGCCATTGAAATGGCAAACCTTTTCAAAAACATGGGACATCCGGCTCCCTGAGACAGTGANTANAAATGGGCGACAGAAGGCGTGCCCGTGAATTGGCCGTGCAGGTTCTTTTTCATCTGGAATTCAACTCTGGCGATCCTGACGAAGCATTTGAGCTGATTTGCGAAAATTTTGATGCAAAAGAACCTGTCAGGGCATTTGCCAGGCGTCTGGTGCTGGGTGTTTGTTCAGAAAAAAAGGTACTGGACAGACTTATCGTGAAGGCATCAAAGAACTGGCGAATGGAAAGGATGGCTCATGTGGACAAGACCATCCTCAGATTGGGCGCCTATGAAATGCTCTTTATGGAAGAGATCCCGCCCAAAGTATCCCTGGATGAGGCTGTGGAGATCGGGAAGAAGTTCGGCGCTGAGGAGTCAGGCAAATATGTAAATGGTGTGTTAGACAGCATCTATGCCTCTATCATGGAGAAAAAATAATCGGACCGACAGGATAGGTTCCGGAAAAATAAGATATGAAATATAACCCTCATGAAATTGAGCCGAAATGGCAGAAATACTGGGATAAAAACAATATTTTCAAAGTATTGAAAGAACCATCTAAAGAAAAATATTATCTTTTGGAGATGTTTCCGTATCCCTCGGGAAAAATCCACATGGGCCATGTGCGAAACTATACCATCGGTGATGTGGTTGCCCGATATAAACGGATGTGCGGAAAAAATGTGCTTCACCCCATGGGATGGGACGCTTTCGGGATGCCGGCTGAAAATGCCGCCATCGAAAACAAAATTCATCCCGCGACCTGGACCAATGACAATATCCAGGCCATGAAATCCCAACTGAAGCGAATGGGTTTCAGTTATGACTGGGATCGGGAAATTTCCACCTGTCATCCGGACTATTACAGATGGGAACAACTGATCTTTCTCAAGATGTATGAGTGTGGTCTGGCCTACAGAAAGAAAACCCAGGTGAACTGGTGCGAAAAATGCCAGACCGTATTGGCTAATGAACAGGTGGAGGAAGGTTGCTGCTGGCGCCATACCAATGATGAGGTCAGTATCAAGGAAATGGATAGCTGGTTCCTCAAGATTACCGATTATGCGGAAGAGATCTTAGAGTTCTGTGATAAGCTTCCCGGCTGGCCGGAAAGAGTCCTGACCATGCAGAGAAACTGGATCGGGAAGAGCCACGGCGCTGTGATACGATTTCCTCTGGCAGGTTCGGATGAGACCATAGAAGTCTTTACCACCCGTCAGGACACGGTTTTCGGCGCCACCTTTCTTTGTTTTGCGCCGGAGCATCCACTGGTTCGAGAAATGGTCGTCGGTCTTCCTCAGGAAAAGGAAGTTCTTTCTTTCATCGAACGTACGCTGAAAATGGAACATTTTGTCCGTACCGCCGATCTCACCGCCAAAGAAGGCGTCTTTACGGGAAGGTACTGTGTAAATCCCCTGACCGGAGAAGAAATCCCTATTTATGTGGCTAATTTTGTGCTCTATCATTATGGAACGGGCGCCATCATGGCGGTCCCAACCCATGACCAGAGAGACTTTGAGTTTGCAAAGAAATACAACCTGAAACTCAGGGTGGTGATTACTCCCCCGGATCGGAAAATGCAAGAGGCCTCCATGACGGAAGCCTACGTGGATGAAGGAATCCTCGTCAACTCCGGTCCTTTTGACGGTCAGCCGAACCTGGCCGCATTGGATAGTATCGCGGATTATCTCGAATCGAAAGGGATGGGACACAAGACCGTTAATTATCGGATCAGAGACTGGGGTATATCCCGCCAACGATACTGGGGAACGCCAATTCCTATTCTCTATTGCGACAGGTGCGGTACGGTTCCCGTTCCGGAAGAAGATCTTCCCATTATTCTCCCGCTGGATCTGGATATGAGACCCAACGGCGGTTCACCTCTTCCCTTTGAGCCCGGTTTTTATGAAACGACCTGCCCCGGATGTCAGGGAAAAGCCAGACGGGAAACGGATACCATGGATACGTTCGTTGAATCTTCCTGGTATTTTGATCGATATACCTGCCCCGATTATACCGATGGTCCCCTTGATCCCGAAAGGGTCGATTACTGGATGCCGGTGGATCAGTATATCGGGGGGATTGAGCATGCCATTCTGCATCTGCTCTATTCACGGTTCTACACGAGAGTCTTGAGAGATTTCGGCCATTTGAAAATTTCCGAGCCCTTTACCAACCTCCTGACGCAGGGCATGGTCTGCAAGGAAACCCAGGAATGCCCTGAACACGGCTATCTTTATCCCTATGAAGTGGTGGACGGATGTTGCGTCAAGTGCCGCAAGGAGATTATTGAGGGCAGTATCGTAAAGATGTCCAAATCGAAAAAGAATGTCGTGGATCCGGAAGAACTTATCAAGGGGTATGGCGCAGACACCGTGCGCATGTTCTGTCTGTTTGCCTCTCCTCCGGACAAAGATCTGGAATGGAATGATCGCGGTGTTGACGGTTCATCGAGGTTCCTCGGTCGGGTATGGAGACTTGTGGATGACAACCTGGACTCCCTTTGCGGGGTCAGGCCTTTTTCTGGAAACGAAGGGCTTTCAGACTCACTGGAATCCCTGCACAGAAAAACCCATGCAACCATCAAGAAGGTTACCGAAGATATTGATAAACGATTTCATTTCAACACCGGAATTTCGGCAGTCATGGAACTCGTTAATGAAATCTACAGGTTTCTCAATGAAGAAGAGGAAAAAGGGGATCCGGCGTGGTCTGTGATCCGGAAAGCCGTGGAAACCGCCATTGTCCTGCTGTCGCCTGTTGTCCCCCATATGACGGAAGAACTGTGGCAGAGGTTGGGGAATCAGGGCCTTCTCCTGGCTACCCCGTGGCCGGCCCATGATGAACAGGCCTTGAAAGCGGAAACCAGGCTGGTGGTATTGCAGGTTAACGGTAAAGTCAGGAGTAAGATAGAAGTGCTCGCTTCACTCAACGAAAAAGAAATCGAGGCGGCCGCTCTCGCAAACGAAAGAATTCGTCAATTTATTCAGGAAAAAACTATTCGGAAGGTCATTGTGGTGCAGAAAAAACTTGTCAATATCGTTTTGTAAAACAGAAATCCTCATGATGAAATCTTTTTTTGCCATACTGTTTGTGTTTATTGCGGCTGGCTGTGGTTACAGCCTTCAGGCCACGGGTCAGCCCGCGGGAATGGTGATCAGCAGTCTTTCCATCCCCATGATGACAAGTCCTTCTTCCGCATTGGGATTCGAAGGTGACTTTACCCGAGTCATCCGTCGGGAATTCGTAAGTCATTCCCAGATACCGCTCGTATCCAGCGACGGGGCAAATATGGTTCTGACCGGCGTGATTAATAAAATCAGCACGGAACCTTTGAGCTACAGGGTCGGAGAGGATAAATTTGAAGTGACAACCTCCCGCTGGTTGAGAATTCGGCTGGACGCAAAACTGGTGGACAGGAAATCCGGGAATATCGTCTGGCATGATCCGAACATGGAAGAAAAGGTTGCCTTCTCTGTAAATTCAGATCCCATGATTACCGCTTACAACGAAAGAAAAGCGGCTGAAGCAGCCGCCAAACTGTTTGCGGAGAGGATTTACATGAAAACCATGGAAAGGTTTTGATGGCCTCGGATCTGAACCCTGAACAGGTCCTGAAACGACTGAAAAAGGGAGAGACAAGTCCGGTCTACCTGTTTTATGGAGAAGAGGATTTCCGACTGGAAAAACTCCTGGATTCCTTTCGGGAAACTTGCCTTGATGAAGCGGCAAGGGATTTCAATCTCCGGATATTTGATGGGGACAATGCTTCTCCGGCGGATATCCTTGATGATGCTCGTTCCTTCCCGTTCATGTCTTCAAACCGACTGATTATTGTACGAAGGGTGGAGAAATTTTCTGCCTCGGATCTGGAAAGTTTCCTTCCCTATCTGGAAAACCCTGTAGATACCACCTGTCTCATCTTCGTTTCCCTCAAAACCGATTTCAAGAAAAAATTTTATAAAAAGTGCAGAGAAATGGGGGTGGCTGTTCATTTCCAATCCCTCTACGACAGTCAGGTTCCCCCTTGGATAAAAAGGATGGCCGGGGATCTTGGTTTGAAAATTACGGATGAGGCCTGTGAATATCTTCACGGGATTGTCGGAAACCGGCTGAGAGAAATTCATACAGAACTTGAAAAACTACACCTGAGGCACCAAGGTCAATCAATAGGCGTTGAGGAAATCAAGGAATCAGCCAGATACAGCAGAGTTTATACGATCTTTGAATTGATGGATCACATATCCTCCAAAGACAGGGAAAGAGCGGTTTCGGTGTTAAACCGGTTTCTGGAAGAGGAAGGAAAGGATGCCGCTTTTGGAATTATCGGTATGCTTAACCGCCAGATACGCCTCCTCCTTGATACTGCTACCATCCTGGAGAACGGAGGAGGGCAGGCTGATGTGGCAAAAAAGGTAAAAGTCCCTCCATTCCTCGTAAAAAAAATCGTCCAGCAGTCCAAGAAATGGACGCTGGACGAACTTGAACGGGGATTGCATCTCCTTCATCGCGCAGACGGACATTTAAAAACCGGATCCCAAGCCCATCTCGTTCTTGAAATGCTGGTTATTTCGTTGTTCCATCAGGCTTCTGGGGCTGCAAGCTGATTGACCTGATGTTCCAGCCGGGAAACCCTTCGAGACGCCTGGTTCTTATGGATCACGCCCTTGGAAGCTGTCTTTTGAATGATCGACACGGCCTTTTTCAGGCTTTCTCGGGCCTCTGGTTCTGAATTGTTAGCCACCGCCGCCCTGACTTCTTTTACTGCCTTTTTCACTCTGGTTTTGTAACTCTTGTTTTCCACCCGTTTAATTTCGCTTTGCTTTGCCCTTTTTAGGGCCGATTTGTGGTTGGCCAACTCAGTTCCTCCTTAGGAATTTGCTATTATTGGAGCCATGCTGTCTCACCGGCCGGTACGTCCATTCATTCCGGTTTCATGGGACGAAAACTCCATTTATTATTTTTAACTCTTTATTTTAAACCTTCAGGAATTTATGTCAAGGATTTTCTGCGAGCTGGAAGGATCGGACGGTTCTGAAAAGAGCAAAATGAGCCGGGCCGCAGGTGTGGTGGGATTTTTTACCCTTGCGAGCCGAATCCTGGGGTTGGTCCGAGATATGGTCATTGCAGCCATGTTCGGCTCGGGGGTGGCGGCAGACGCGTTTTTTGTTGCGTTTAGAATACCGAACCTTTTGCGACGTCTCTTCGCTGAAGGATCGTTGACCATAGCGTTCATCCCGGTGTTCACGGAATTTCTTTCCAGGAAAGGCAGGCGCGCCGCCTTCGAGCTCGCCGGGGCTTTCCTTACCATACTCTTCCTGGTTCTATTGGTCCTTACGGTCGCGGGAATTTTTCTGGCGCCATGGATTGTCAGAATACAGGCATTCGGGTTCGGCGGCTTCGGATTCAAATACGAGCTCACCGTGCTCCTTACAAGAATTACCTTCCCGTATATATTCTTTATCGGCATTGTGGCATTCTTCATGGGAGTGTTGAATTCATTGAGGCATTTTGCCGCACCTGCTGCCGCTCCCATTTTTCTTAACGTGGGGATCATCGGGGCCGCCTTTTTCATTGCTCCCCATTGCTCCATGCCCATTACGGGGATTGCAATCGGTGTCCTTATGGGAGGCCTCCTGCAGGTAGCCCTTCAAATTCCCCCGGCGGTAAAGTCAGGAGTCCGTTTTTCCCCTCGGTGGCAACCAAATCATCCGGCAATAAAAAAAATCGGCCTGTTAATGGCGCCGGCAATCTTTGGTTCTGCTGTCTATCAATTCAATCAGTTTCTGGGGACCCTGTTAGCCAGTTTTCTGCCGGAAGGCAGCGTTTCGTGGCTTTATTATGCCGATCGTCTTGTCCAGTTTCCTCTTGGCATTTTTGCCATTGCCATCAGTACGGCAGCGCTTCCTTCCCTTTCCTCAGAAGCCGCCCATGGGAATTTGAAAGGTTTTTTTGACACCTTGAATCATGCCCTGTGCCTGGTTTTTTTCATCACTCTGCCCTGCATGATCGGTCTGATCGCTCTCGGAAAACCGATCGTGGAAATCCTCTTTGAAAGGGGTGCATTTGGTTCTCACGCCTCCGAAATGACCTATGAGGCCCTCCTTTTTTACGCTTTCGGATTATGGGCCTTCTCGGGAATTCGGGTACTGGTATCGGCTTTTTATGCGCTTCAAGACACGAAAACGCCTGTAAAAGTGGCTGTTATCACCCTCTTCGTAAATCTCATTTCAAGTCTCCTCTTTATGGGACCCTTGCGTCACGGAGGAATTGCTCTTTCTCTCTCCATTGCTTCGGGCGTTCAAGTCTTATTGCTGGCCCTGTTCTTGAAAAAAAAATGGCCTTTGCTCCAGTACAAACCGGTCTTGAAATCTTTTATGAAGTCCCTGTTCGCATCCCTGATCATGGGTTTGGGGATCTATCTTCTGGAATTTTCCTGCTTCTCGACAAATTCCGAGCTTTCTTCGGGAACAAAGATTGCGAACCTGACAATTCTGATATTCTCTGGCATAATACTATTTTTCCTGGTGGCCCGTGCTTTACGGTGTAATGAAATCGCGTCCATCAGAGATATGATCAGATTGAGGTTAAAAAGAGGAAGATAAATTATGACAACAGATTTTTCTGCTGCAACTTCCAGCCAAATGGTGCCTGTGGATTCCATCGACTGTTCACCGGGCCCCTATTGCATGAGTTTCGGATATGATCTGAATCCCTTGATCCTGTCAATCGAGAGCGTGGGCCTCCTGAACAGCCCCATTCTCCTTGCCTCTGAAAACTCCCACAGGATGGTCATTATTGCCGGTTATCGAAGGATACAGGCCCTGAAGCGCCTGCGCCTTCATTCATTCCCATGCAGGGTTTTCCCGGCTTCGGCTCTTGACCCACTGCATTGTCTCCTGATCAATCTCTACGAAAACCTTTCCACCCGGAAATTGAACGACGTAGAAAAGGCGATGGTCCTGGCACGGATGGGAAATCTCATGCCTGAAAAAACCATTATTGAGCAATACCTGCCTGTCCTGGACCTGGTCCCAAGGAGGGATATTTTTCTCCTCTACAAAAACATTGCAGGTGAATTGGGAGAAACCGGCAAGAGGGCCCTTGCGGAGGGAAGATTGTCCCTGCAGGCGGCAAAAATGCTTCTGGATCTGGACAAAACTGCGAGAGATGAAATTCTGAGATTTTTCTCAAATCTCATGTTAAACATGAATCAGCAAAGACATCTAATTGATTTTATAATGGATATATCAATCATTGAAAACCGATCCGTTCCGAATCTTTTAGTCGATCCGTCCATCAGGGAAATGGAGACAGACGTCCGAATGAACGCGCCTCAGAAAGCAAAGGCCGTAATGAAATGGTTTAGAAAAAGGCGTCTGCCCTCCGTTGTTGAAGCGGAGAGAGGTTTCAAGAAAAGCGTTTCAGAGCTGAGACTTCCCGATGGAGTCAGGATTGTGGCCCCTCCATTTTTTGAAGGACCTGATTATCGAATGGAGATTTCTTTTAGAGATGGCCGGCAATTGGCAAAGGTACTGAAGGACCTTTCCACCATAAAAAAACTTGTGGATATTGGAAATCCCCAGGAGAAAGAAAGATAATGACTGAGTTCCCTGTAAGCAAGGTGATTTTCGAGAAACATTCTGGTGTAATAAATAAATATATTAGATATTTAATAGAAAAAAATAATGCAACAATTGAAGAATATGAAGAAACGGGAAGAGGGGAGGGCGCAGAGGAAAATGCCGCATTCCATATGGGGAAAGATGTGCTCCATTTCCTCTCCTATAAAGGAGAATTCCTAAAACCCTGTCCCGGAACCAGGGAATATATCTGTTGTGGATACCAGATTCTGAACGTTGGGACGAATTGTCCCCTGAACTGCAGTTATTGCATTCTTCAATACTACTTTAACAATCCCCATCTGAGAGTGCATGCAAACCTTGAGAAAGAACTGCCACGGCTCCTTGAAACCATTGATTCTCAACCGGGAAAAATTTTCAGGGTGGGAACAGGGGAATTTACCGACAGCCTGGCCCTGGATCCTGTGGCCCGATGGACCGAACTGTTGGTTCCGGCCTTTTCAAAGAGGAAGAACGCCGTTTTAGAACTCAAAACAAAGACAACCCATATCGACGGACTTCTTGCCGTTAGGGAACGGGACCGGATTATTGTTTCGTGGTCCCTGAACAGCTCCTATATTTGTGCAAAGGAGGAACATGGCGCTGCAAGCATTGAAAAGAGGCTCAAAGCTGCCCGGAGGTGTCAGGCGGAAGGATTCAAAATCGGTTTTCATTTTGATCCGCTTATTTTTCACGACGGGTGGAAAGAGCAGTATGCGAGAACCGTGGATTTGATGGCACATTACGTTGACCCGAAATCGATCATCTGGATCAGTTTCGGCTCGTTTCGGTTCATGCCCGGCTTGAAGCCCGTGCTTCGAAAAAGACATCCCGGAACCTGCATACTGAATGGGGAGTTTGTCATGGGATTAGACGGGAAAATGCGGTATTTCAAACCCATGAGAATGGAGATGTATGCCTTTATGAGAGAGAAGCTGGAGCAATGGCATCCGGATCTCGGGCTCTACCTCTGCATGGAGTCCGATGAAATCTGGGAGAAAAGTATGGGGTGGTCCCCCGGGGAAAGTTCCGGCCTCAGCCGGTATCTTGATGAGAGGGTGAAGAGAATTTTCGGGTAGATTTGTTTTCAGGATTATGCTAATGAAGGGCTGATTGGGGAGCGATACTTGAAACTTGAAATTTGAAACTTGGGAAAGAAACGACAATTCAGATGCTTACCAAGTTTCAAATTTCAAGTTTCTTTCAGAAGCAAGTGAGAAAAGGGTTCTGAAAATATGTTTCAAAGGTTCCCAAAAGCATTTTTTTGAAAACCATATAAGCAACAGGAGAATTTCTATGACATTAATGGAAAAGGTAAATGATGCCCTACAGAAAGTTAGGCCATCGCTTCAGGCTGATGGTGGAGACGTGCAACTTGTGGACGTGAATGATGAAGGATTGGTACGGGTAAAGCTGACCGGCGCCTGCGGCGGTTGCCCCATGTCGCAAATGACGCTGAAAATGGGAATTGAAAAAATCTTAAAACAGAATGTCCCCGAAGTGAAAAGCGTGGAATCTGTTTAACAACATTGTAAACAAAACTCAGATAATCAAGGAGAAATTATGGACATCAAAACAGTTGGCGTAGTTGGTGCAGGAACAATGGGAAATGGAATTGCCCAGGCGGCAGCCCAGATCGGTTGTGACGTGATTATGAGGGACATAAAAGACGATTTTGTGGAGCGAGGCCTGAAAAATATTGACCGTTTTCTCTCAAGGAGTGTTGAAAAAGGGAAAATGGATGCTGCCCGGAAGGACGCGATTCTTGGCAGAATAAAGGGCACCACGGATATGCAGGTCCTCAAAGATGCGGATTTCATTATTGAAGTGGTCCTTGAAGACATGGAATTAAAGAAGAGCGTTTTCAGCGAATTGGATGAAATCTGCGGTCCGAATGTCATCCTTGCTTCCAATACGTCATCCATGTCCCTGACTGAAATTGCAACGGCGACTAAACGCCCGGACAAGGTCTGTGGAATGCACTTTTTTAATCCCGTTCCGCTGATGAAATTAGTGGAAGTGATCCGGGGATACGGGACCAGCGACGAGACTGTTGCTGTGACAACAGACCTGGCAAAGAAGATGGGCAAAATAACCGTAGAGGTAAAAAAAGACTCGCCAGGGTTTATCGTGAACCGAATTATGATTCCTCACATGCTGGAGGCTATCAAGATTGTTGAAGAAGGGATTGCCAGCATCGAAGATGTGGACACTGCCGTTAAAAATGGCCTGAATTACCCCATGGGGCCGTTTCAACTGATGGACCTTACGGGTGTTGATATCTGCTACTTTGTCACCGAATATTTTTACAAAGAACTCAATAAGGAATCCAAATGGGTTTCTCCAAACCTTCTCAAGACCATGATCCGGGCCAATAAATTAGGAAAGAAGACAGGAGGAGGCTGGTACGATTACGGCAAATAGCCGTTGGAACGTCCGATGTGGAATGCTCATAGGGAATTCAAAAGAAGGTATTTTATTCAAAAATTCCGGCAGGAATGG
>BS_KBA_SWE02_21mDRAFT_10000678_pt1 | contig 12881 bp, 11 predicted proteins | sample BalSeasSWE02_21m_FD_9196 | JGI IMG/M metagenome (IMG submission 9196)
CATTGCAAAGGCCCGTTCAGTTCTCTGCTGCCTTGGAGTTCGGAATCTTGGATTAACCTGCGTCACGATGGCCAAGGCTCTTGGGGTCAGCCCATCAGCTGTGAGCAAGTCCATTGTGCGTGGACGGAACATACTTCAGGCCGAAGATATTGAAGATAGACTAATGAAAAGTCAATAAGTCACGAACGTCCCCGTTCCAATAGGATTGCATTCCCATTTTATTTACTATGGAATAGGAATGCAATCCCAAAATTCCCCCACTTATGACTTTCCCTTTCCCCTTTCCTATCTTCCTTCGCCGATCCATGTCTTGAGTGCTGGTAGTTCCTGGTCATTCCATTNNGGAGAAAACCGCAGTTTTACAAAATAGGCATAGATTTCATCCATGGCGGCCACGGCCTCTTCAATCAGGAACATTTTCTCATAGAAAACGCCATCCGGGTCGTCTTTCTTGTCCTGCATGACTCTGGGTGTCTTGAATGTCCTGAAATTCATCCAGGTGGAATCAAGGATGAAGGACCACTGATTGTCGCCGATGCCGAGTTTGACCATGGCCTGGGTAATCCCTTTGCTCTCGGCCAAGGCAAAACGGGCCTCTTTCATGTTCTGGGCTTCCCCCGTGCAGGTGATGGTTTCGACCCCCCTTTCGTTTTCCCCTTGCAGGGTTATCCTGCTATCCAGCCACAGATCCGCTTTTCCCCCTTCAGGAAGGTCGTAGACGCCCTGGTCCGTTTCCGCCCGGAACCACAACCAGGCTAAAAACTCCCTTCCAAGAAATTCCGTCTTTGTCACTTTTTCCAGTAATTGCATGTCTATTTTTCCTCCGCAAAATCAGAAGGGGTCAGTTCATCAAGAAGTTCGGGAGATGCTCCTTCTTTCTTTAGAAAACGACTGCCAAGGGTGTAGGGGCAGACCGACTGGAGATGAAAATCGAACGTCTGAAGAAAAAGCTTCGCGAATTCATCGCAGAGTTTGTTGTTGACGCCGCCGAACAGGACAAAACCCGTGGAGTAATTCCAGATCATGTCGTAGGTCCTGGCAACGGGAATGGCCCTCTTGAGGAGACGCATATTAACGGCTTCCTTGATTTCGGACCGTCTTGTGCGTGAGAGAAAATCCAGGTTCTCTGCCTCTTTAATCCTGTTCTCCGCTTCAAGGCAGTGCTGCGTCAATGCCGTGGGGGGGACTTTTCTTTCGTCAATCCGCAGAGTCATGGCAATGTACGGTTCTTTCAGGAATTCAAGCCCTGAAAATCGGTTATCAAACATATCCATGATGTTTACCCACCCCATGCTGCGTCCTTCCAGTGAGTTTTCGTCCAGATTCCGAAAGAGGTACGGCGAAATTCTTTCAGACAGGGTTTCCATAAAATTGTTTTCCAGATCGCCTTCCACCATATAGCGGGTAAAGCTTCCGGATCCGGATATAAGGCCCATCAATTTTTCCTTTCCATGCAATATGTTAAAGTTGTTGATTGTTTTTCGGTCGGCGCCTCTGTAAGGTTGAAATCCAGAGAAACCTGAAAAGAACTCAATTCATCGGAGGTTCTGGATTATCCTCAAAACAGCGGCGAAGGATACCACGTGCAGCAGGAAAATGGAAGATGGAAATAGTTTATCCACCAAGCTTCATCTTGACGCATGGTTTTATCTCCCCTATACTCCTGTCTAATCTTGTCCCTGAACATGAATATGCTAAAGGAGGATGCGATGGCAAACAATGGCGGTGGGTTTGATTTCTTCAAAGGGGTCCTATTCGGGGGTTTTTTTGGTGTCTTGGCGGGGCTTTTATTTGCGCCCAAAAGCGGGAAGGAAATGAGGGAAGACATTCGAAAATGCTCGCTGGAATTTAAGGACAATGGCCTGGAGAAGCTGGAAATGGTGCAGAAAAGAGCGGAAGAGATCCTGGTGGAGACCAAAAGACAGCTGGACGAACTGAAAAAAAACGCGGAATCCGCAGTCAAGGGTCCGGCAGGAGCAGCCGGTTCACAAATCGAAGAAGGAAAAGCGACGATTGTTGAAGAGAAAGGCAGAATAAAAGAGGCCATAACCGCCGGGGTTACTGCCTACAAAGAAGAAAAATTGAAGAAGAGTGAAAAGCCGGTGTAGGGGGCCTATGGATATTTCAATCAGCGTGACATTCATTGCGATCTTCCTGTTCATCATTACGGTTTTCCTCGTTATCTTTCTTATCAAGGCGATCAGGGCCTTTACGGAAGCGCAGAAGTTTATCGAGATGATACGGCTTCAGACGCCGCCCCTCTTGCATGATGTGACCCAGATTATGGGGGAGGTGCGGTCTACGGTGAAATCCGTCCACAAAGGAGTGGATACGGTAGGGGAGAGCCTGGTTGATCTGCAGGAAACCACGCGCAACATCAGGGAATTTGAAGCCATGCTCCAGAAGCGCGTTGAACAGCCGCTCCTGGAAATCGTGGCTGTCCTTTCCGCCCTCGTAAAAGGGGGAAAGGTTTTCTGGCAGCACTTTTTTAATAGATAGAGTCTGTTATTTTAAAGTTGACGGTTTCCAGTTGACGGTTTACGGTTGGCCTCATGGAAATCTCAAGGGCCGTCATTCCGGGCATGACCGCCGGCTTTTTGGCGGTCATGACCCGGAATCCAGGAACTACGCGCCCAAAACTGGATTCCCGCCTTCGCGGGAATGACGAAAACAGAGGTTTTTTGACTTTGCACGGGTTCGTCAAAACTGTCTTTCATTTTTTGTTGCGGCCGGGAGGCCATGGGGGTTCGTACGATATTCTTCGGCGAATTTCAAGAAGTTGACAAGATACGGACTGCTCTGGTTGTAATCATTGACTGCTTCCGCATGAAACTGTTCTGAATAAAGCGGCCTTTTGGAGCTCTTCAGGGCCTGGACATAAGATGTGGTTGCGGTGACGTGAAATTCTTCGTATCTGGCATCCTCGAGGAAAAGCGGGCTGACGGCCCAACTGTGAATCTCCACCGCCCTGAACGGGTTCGGCAGACCCCGGTAAACAGGGTCGCTGATATACTCCGGCAGAATTTGGACCGGGGCAGGTTTTTCTCCCCGGTTCAGACGGAACATGGTATCGGCGAACCATCCCATCCAATGAGAGAAACTGATCCCGTGAGCCATCGCGTAAAATTCATGGCCGGCACAGATCCCCATCATGGGGATGTCATGAACCTCTCGAATGATTTCAAATTCTCCATAATACTCAAACATGGGCAGGTATTGAAAGTCGGCGTTATTCCCGCTTAAAATGATTGCCATCGGTTGATTCCTGAGGCTGCGAAGCATTTTCAGCGATACGTTCTGGTGACCAACCGTAACGGTTGCATAACCGTGGCTTTCAACAAACCTGGCAAGCTGGGTGTAGGTGAACCCATTCATCTGGTTACCCACAATGAGCACGTAGTTTCCATCGGGCGCCTGTGGAATTTCCGGCTCTCCCTTTACATAGGGAATGATCGCGTTCAGCTGGGCCTGCAGCGCGTTCTGGGAATAGATGACGAGACGGTAATACCGGGTATTGACCGGTGTGAAATCGATCCTGTTTCTATAGGAGTCATTGTTCCTGATTTCCGTTCCCTGAATATCGGTCCAGTTTCGGGCATCGTTGCTCGATTGCCATACGAAATGGGTCAGCCAGCCGGGCGCCCGGGATGTCTGTCTGGTCGAAAGCATCCAGAACCGGGTGACGGGCGTTGGCTTGCCCATATCTAAGATGACCCAACTGTGCGTTTCTCCTGCTGCGGGAGGTGCATTATTCCAGTAGGTGACCTGTCCCAGGTCACTCCAGTCAAGCATATTCTCAGGGGCCTCTCCGCTCGACGCGCTGATGCGGAGAACGGGAGCGCGTAGAAACCCTGAAAAAGTCCTGGAATTGGTCACATCCACCGTAAACCTGGTTTGAATCCAGTCACTGAAATCGCCTTCAGCGTCAACCGTTTTTGCTCTCCAGTAGTATGTTCCATCTTTCAGTTCATCTTCAGGTTCCACCTGTTTTTCAGATATGTACCTGCTTTGCTGCTTAATCCCTTCGTAGCGGATCGTTCTGCCAAGAGGGAATTCAGGATCTGAGGATATTTCAAAAGTCAGGGTGTAAGGTTTCAGCATGCCGTCGGGGTTTCCCACGGAAAGGATAGGCCTCCTGTTGGTAAGGACCATGTCCAATTGCGGGTTGTTGTCAAAAGCCGGGGGTGAAATGTCATTCTTTTCTCGGACGGCTTCATCATTTATGACGGTTGCCTGATACTGATAAAAGGATTTGGAGCAGGATGTAAGACCCGGGAGAGAAGCGATGAAAAAAATGGAGGCAATAAAGATCTTTACACGGTGATCCATGGATTTATTCCTTATACGGAGCTCGTTCAGTGGTTGACGAGCCATCATTTCTTGCTTTTGGTTTTCGCCGCCGCTTTTTTGGGTTTGCTGCTTTTCGCTGCCGCCTTTCCTGCTTTGCTGTTTTTTGACACCGGTTTTCCTGTCTGGCTGCTTTTCGCCGCAGGTTTCCCGGTTTTGCTGCTTTTCGCGGCTGGTTTTCCAGCTTTGCTACTTTTGGCCGCTGGTTTTCCTGCCTTGCTGCTTTTGGTTTTTGGCTCTTCCTTCTTCTTATAGTCTCCTATAATGGTTTTTCAATGGGCACACTGAGAAAATGGGGCATTTTTTGCAACCTACTGCGATTGCCACGGGACATAATGTCATCTTATTTCTCCTTTCACGCGCTGCAACATTTCTTGTATTTTTTGCCGCTCCCGCAGGGGCACGGGTCATTGCGTCCGATTTTCGGGCCCTGCCTGATGGATTGCACCGGTTTGGGGGCATGGCCGTCCTTGAAGTACCATTGTCCGTCTTCACGTGTAAATTCAGCTATTTCATGGTGGTTGAAAGGCGTTTCTTTCTTTCGGTATCGGGCTACAAATTCTACCGTCCCCGTCTGGTCTTCGGGGCCACCGTCTTCGGTTTTGAGGATCTCCAGGGACTGCCAGTCCAAATTTTTGGCCCAGTCGGCGCCTTCTTCCTTCTTATAGTCTTTCCGCTGAGAAGGATGGAGGGAGTTGTACAGGTGGTCTAGTTCTTTTTTAACATAGGCCGTGTAGCGGGACCTCATGAGTGCTTCCGGAGTCTCGGCATTCCGGGTTCCTTGAATCACGGGTTCGCAGCAGTCGGCATAGGGGTTGCCGCTGCCGCAGGGGCATGGTTCCATAGAGTTCTCCTTATGAATTTAAATTGAATCCTATCATAAAAATACATTTTTGACCACGAATCTCACGAATTATACGAATAGATAAAAAGCCTTCTCTTTTGTGAAGGAGGATTTCAGTGGTGTAGGTTGGGGAGAGGTACGAACCCCAACGTTTTCAGGTTCATCGTCGTTATGTGTTGGGGTTCATGCTTCACCCCAACCTACAGTCTGGGGTAAATGTTCCGCATTCCGCATTCCGAAATGCTATATATAGTCCTTTGCGTACTTTCTCACGGGGTGACCGTCCAGGACATGAAATTGTCTAATTTTTTTCATAGTGACGGGGGAAAAGATTCCAATAGGCAGAAAAATAATCTTTTTCCCTAATCGTGCGGCCATGCTCAGGCACCATCCCGAAGGGGGCGTGGCCGAAACGTAGACCACATGCGTTTCAACGCTGTAATCAAGGGCTGCAAGGAGAAGTCTTTCAGGCTTGTTTCTGGCAAAAGAAAAAAATGGATCTCTCCATATGTCATAGACGCGAAGGGGAGGGTAGGTAAGCATGAACCCCCCGTACTGACATCTTGAGATTCCAGGGCCTTCCATGACCTCTCCGGCAGGGGTGCTGTAGAAGGCCATATCAGATTCCTGGCTGTGCTCTCCAAGCCAGGTCACGCACCATGGAAAGTCTTCCGCATGCACCTCGTCCGTTATGTCCGGGTCAAAAATGATCACCACGGAACCCACTTTTCCCTTCAAAGGATTTTCCGCTTTCACATAAAGCTTTCCTGTTGTCCATTCCCGGATGGTCTCTCTGATATCAATGCCGTCCAGCATGGAACTGGTGAATGGCTCGATCCGGATGTTTTCCTCCGCTTTGATCTGAAGGGCTTTCTTCTTCAGGTACTGTCCATAGCCTTCGATTACCACATCTTCCGGAGGATAGGAACAGATATACAACCCCTTGAAATCATTTTGCCACTTTTCAGGGTCACGATCTCTCCGTTTTTTTCTGACAGGCACCGGGACCAGCCTCCTGCGCATGGTTTTCATCTGCCTGTGAAAACGGACCCGCCGTCTGTCCAGGAAAAGATCCTCTCCCCGGAGACGCAGAACGGGCAGTCCGGGTTCTTCCGTCTGCCAGGGATAGTCACTTCCTTTTTCCCATACCTCAAAAGCGAAATTGTCGTCGGCGGCGCCTCTTGCGGCGACGATAAGTTGGTAAAAATCAGGGACCAGCCCGCCGGAGATCAATGCGTAATTTCTTGAGAACTTATGGAATATTCTTACCTGATTATGGGAAAGTTCCTCCTTGCTGTTTTTCCAGTAGCCTTTTCTTGCTGCTTCGATGAGCTCGCTGTGGATTTTGATTCGATCAGGCTTTTGTTTTTCGGACCTGCTCCGTTCATAGGCGGCGGCAAGAAAAGGCATTTCACCCATGATTTCCCTGCTCGATTCCCTGTGGAGGTGCGCCAGCCCCACCCCTTTTCGATTCTTTCGACCGATGACCTGCACCTGGGGCGATTTAATCCACTCCAGAATTCCGGGAATATGAAAAAGTCCCCCTACAAAAAGGATCCGCCCTCCGGCCTTGCTCAGTTCTTGCAGGGCGTGAGCCATCGTCTTTTCCCTCAGGATGTCATCATGAGAACGGTTGCGGCTCCTGTTGATTTTCAAATAGGCCTTACAGTACGATAAATATCCCACCCTGGTTATGGCATAGGGATCAGGCATGGGCGAAAAATCAAGGGGATAGCCTTCGGTGTCCCTGTCAATAAAATGAACAGGGATGTTGTTTGAAAGGGCAAGCCGAATGGCTTCAACCTGACCGTCTGTGGGTTCCAGCGGAAGGTAGATGAAGGTTCCGTCTTTTTCTTCATAATGGACCACGGAAAGGAGAGGGAGTCTTTTTACGCCTTCCAGGATCTTGTCTTTCAAGGTGTCCGGGTACTCCACCACAACCTGTTCGGGGCGGAATTCCTCGAAAGCATTCCGCACCTCCATGGCGAATTCCATCCTGTTGTGCAGGACGGGCGCCATGCGGATGTTTTTCCACTGGATGTTGTCTTTATCGGTCAGAACCATCGATTAACTCGGAAAAATAGTCGGATGCGGAACTGTCCAGAATCATGGAAGCGGCTTCCTTGAGGAACAGAGTGGCCTCGGGCTTTCGATTTTGGTCGTTCTTCCCATTTTCAAAGGCGGAGAGCCTTTTGAGTGCGTAACGGGCTATGTTTATTCCGTCCCTTACGGAATATCGTTCGTCTGCGGTGTGTGCAGCCTGTAGAAAATCCACCACGTAATCGAGGATGTCGTCATCCGCAAACGGAAGATTGCTTTTCAAAATAAGCAGTTCCTCTTCTCTTTCAGGAAAATCGAGATAGATCCGGGGCTGAAGTCTCGAATGGATATACTCGGGCAGTTCAAAAGTGCTGGCATCATCGTTCATGGTGGTGCAGAAACGAAATTCCGGATGGGCCTTGATCTTGATTCCCGCCACTATAGACTCCACATATCGTCTGCTGTCAAGGAGGGGGGCAAGGGACGCCCAGCTTTTTTCGCTCATCCTGTTCCCTTCATCAACCACGGCGATGCCACCTTTGATCATGGCGGATACGACCGGACTTGCAACATATTTGATTTTCCCCTTTTCCGAAATGACGGGGGTAATGATCAGATCTTCAGGTCTGGTGTCCATGGTGGACTGGAAAAGGTAAACCGGCCGATTCAGGGTGCGGCCGGCGTGATAGGCCAGTGTTGTCTTCCCTACGCCTGGTTTGCCAACCAGCCTGGGGCTCAAGGGAAAATCTTCGTCTCCGATGACCAGCCATGCCGCCAGGACCTGGGAAATCAGGTCCTGCTGGCCAACCCAGCGCATAGGGACCTCATCGGGTTCGCTCAAGTGGAGTTCCACTCCGTCTATAATGACTTTTTCCAACGTTTTTTTCGCCTCCTTATTATCAGGCATTGAACCGGTTCAATGCGGTCACAATCTTTTCGATAGGTGCTTTCTTACAGGAAATGGATACTAAATTCAAGCGGGATGAATTCGGCATTCCGAATTCTGAATTCCCTCCGGGGCGTAGGCCCTATGGGCCGGAGGCCGCAATCGGAAGTTACGTTCGGATCTTTTGAACCGCCGCGAGCGATACCAGACTCATGCATGCTCCGGCTACGAACGGAATGCGATAATCGACCATCCACAGTGCGCCTCCTATGGCGGGAAGGAAAACCGCTGCAATATGGTTTATGGTGAAACCGACCGCCATGCTGGGGGCGATATCTTTCGGGTCCCCCACTTTTTGAAAATAGGTTCGTATGGCGATGGCAAAATTGAAGAAAATATGGTCAAGAATATAGAGAACGCCAAGGAGTATCTTGGACTCCACCATCGCGTACGCTAAAAATATGAATATAAGACTGAAATATTCCAGGGACAGAACTTTTCTCTCTCCAAACCGTATAATACTTTTTCCAATGAAGGGGCTGAGAAAATAGTTTATCAAATTGTTCACCACAAACAGGATGGTGACTTCCTGAACGGTGAAATGGAATTTCTTCACCATGAGAAATACGGCAAAGGCCATAAATATCTGACGCCTGGCGCCGGCCATGAACGTAAGGAAGTAAAACAACCAGTACTTCCTCCTGAAAATGAGACGCTTTCTCTGTGGGATGATCGATTTGTCCAAAGGATTCTGCAGGAGGCCCCAGAGACCCGCGGCAAGAATAACGGCCCCGATACAGAGGTATGTCTGGGCGAAATTCAGAAGAGTGGAGAGAAGATAAATGGCGATACCGACGGCAATGTTGGATGCTGCGGCCATACTGCGGAGTTTTCCGAAAACCAAAGGGGACCTGGTTTTATCAAAGTACTGAAGGGTAAGGGACTGGTTGGTTGTTTCATAATAGTGAAACCCAAGACTGAAAATCATGGTGGCAGCGATCAATCCCGCAGTCGAAGGAAAGAGCCCGGTTAAGCCCAGGCCCAGGCCCAGGGCGACAATAGAAATGGCGGAAAGACGGTGCTCTTTCATGAGCATCATCACGAAGATCGCCAGGAAGGTAAGGAATCCCGGTATTTCCCTCAAAGATTGAATGATCCCGATGCCTTCGCCGGTGAGACCGACTCTCTCTACTGCAAAGTTATTGAAAAGGATCATCCATGTCTGAAGACCCACCGTTGAACTGATGGTGAGTACCAGCAGGAACCGGTACATGGGGTTCTTTTTTATTTCATCCATGGAGAGCTTTCAAAACGTTACGGGAAAAACCTGCTGAAATGGAGAAATGCCGTATCTCTTTTGTTCCCGATCGGAACTGCAGATTCCTATAATGCATCCCTTCCTCTTCCAGTCTGATTTTCCTAACTATCTTGAAATACAGATTGTTTTCATCCGGAAAAGGGAATTTCAAATTGGTATAACTTTTGCTACAGACACTGCATGGTTATAGGCGCGCATTCGTGATTATGGATGAAAACAATGCGAATTACTACATCTTAATTATAAGGAAACGATAATGGCGATTACTCTTGCAGATAGATCTCCAAAGAGATCCCGTACCGAAAAGGAGAACAAATTAGACGACTCTCTGGAAAGCGACGGCGCTGAAGCGTCCACTTCTACATCCTGCTCTTCTGTCCCCAACCCGAAACATGGTATCCATGATCCGATAGCAAAGATTCTGATCCTTGCCTGTGTGGCACTGATCATCAGCGCCGCCTTTGTGCAGAAAGGCTCTGGTCATTTATTCTTTTCCGGTCTATGGGGAAGAGCTCTGATCATCACCTTCCAGGCCTCGCTGGTCCTGTTCGTTCTGACACTGATCTGGCGGGCGGTGCTGGTTTTGAAATATCGTCCGGCGCCCCTGTGCGTGGACGAAAAACTGCCCACCTGCGGTGTAATTGTGCCCGCCTATAACGAAGGACGTCAGGTGCTGGATACCCTTCGAAGCATTGCCCAAAGTGATTATCCGGAAGAAAAACTGAAAATCATCGCTGTTGACGATGGCAGCAAAGACGACACATGGTTCTGGATTCAGCAGGCGGTACGGGAGATGCCTACCCGCGTCACGCCCATCCGTCTGCCCAGAAACCAGGGGAAGCGGCGTGCCCTTTTTGCCGGGTTCAGGCATTGCCGGAGCGAAATTTTTGTCACCATTGACAGCGACTCCCAGGTCGAGCCCCAAACCATCCGGTGCCTGGTGGCCCCCTTTGTCCAGAACGCAAATGTAGGCGCCGTGGCGGGAAATGTAAGGATTCTCAATCTGAAGGAGGGCCTTATTCCACGAATGCTGGATGTNAATTTCGCGTNTTCCTTTGATTTTTTAAGGGTCAGCCAGAGCATGGTCAACACTGTTATGTGCAGTCCGGGGGCCTTGTCCGCCTATCGAAGCGATCTGGTTAGACAGGTATTGCCCCAGTGGATTTACCAGAAGTTCCTGGGACGTCCAGCCAACATCGGCGAGGACCGGGCCATGACCAACATGATTCTGAAATTGGGCTATTACGTCCATTTCCAGAGTACCGCCGTGGTGTATACCAAGGCGCCCACCTCATACCGGGGCCTTTGCAAGATGTTTCTCCGCTGGGCCCGCAGCAANATTCGCGANACCCTGGTGTTGACCCGGTTNGTGTTCACCCGGTTTCGAAAAGGNCCCATGTTAGGGGGCCCGCATCAACCTGCTGTTGGGTCTCATGAGCCTGACCATGGGACAGTTCATGAAACTGGTCTTGCTGGGATGGCTTATAACCACGCCTGAAATCTTCGGCACACGGATGCTTTTTGGAGCAGTTCTGGCAGGCCTCCTGCCTGCGGTGTTTTTTATCTATCGCCATCGCAGCAGTGATGCCCTGTGGGCCTTTGCCTACAGTGTTTTCTCTGTAACAGGTCTGTGGTGGATCGGCCTTTACGCTTCGATCACGCCTCAAAAAACCGGGTGGTTGACCAGAGATCTTTCTCCGAGCAGGGTTCATCCCGTGCCGGTTTCCCCAAGGCCTCTGTCAAATTCTCCAAGAATCCTGAAAAAAGCGGCTTAGAAATGCGGGTGGAGTGAACTTCAATCCAGACATCCTCACAATGCCACCTGCAATGCAGACTTTTGTTTTCCTTGACTCAATGACGGGGCGCCCGTATAGTCCTCAACAGTAAAATGATTTGTTTGTAGAGGTCTTATTTAAGAACCAACAAAAGAAACCCAAACTGGAAGGAGAACAAAATATGAGTAATCTGGTGGCGATTGCCTTTGATGATTCGCATACCGCTTTTGAGATGCGTGCTACTCTGATCAAGATGCAGAAAGAGTATCTCATGGAGATGGAAGATGTGGTGGTTGTAACAAAGGACGAGAACGGAAAGATTAAACTCCATCAGGCGGTCAGTTTGACTGCCGCCGGTGCGGTGGGAGGGGCTTTCTGGGGGATGCTTATCGGCCTGATCTTTTTAAATCCGCTCCTGGGGGCTGCGATAGGTGCGGGTTCGGGCGCTCTGGCTGGAAAACTGCGAGATATCGGTATTCACGATGATTTTATGAAAGGTCTGGCTGAGTCTTTCAAGCCCGGGACTTCCGCACTCTTTGTCCTTATAAAAAAGGCCACGACGGACAAAGTGTTGGAAGAGCTGAAGCAGAAACATTTCACGGGGAAAATCATCAAGACGTCTCTGACAAAAGTCGAAGAAAACGAATTGAGAAAGGTCCTGGAGCACACAAATTAGTCTACCGGGGATCAGCCTATCTGTCGATGTTCCTCTGAATGCCTCAATTGCCATGCCGCAAAGACCAGAAGAATAGACAGGGTTCCGATGAAATACCATGGGAACCAGTCCATGGACTTCATGAAAACCCTGTTTTCAAGTCCCTGTCCGGCAAGGGGCAGTCCCGTTTCCGAAGTGTGCGATCGAAGCATGCTGAAAAGCAGGGAATAGAACAAGCCAATAAGTCCGTAAGCCAGGTTAAAGGATAATCCTTTGAAACTCAATACAGTGGCTCGCTGGGAGGAATCGGTCATCCGGTTCAGATAGTGGCTCACGAAAAAGCTGAGAAAAAACATGACGCTGGACAGCAGGGCCATGGGAATCAGCCCCAGGACAGGAAGAAATAGGGTGATTCCCAGAAACCCTGCCAGGGTGACCACCGCCATGATCCCCATATTGAATGCGGGGGTATGTTTTTCGGCAAGTTTCATTGCGAGGCGGGGAATAAAAAGGCCCAGGAGGGCCAGTCCGGACCCGATCAAACCAAAAACGGATTCCGGAAGGTCGATCAGCCTGTAGTACTGACTGCTGAGAGTGATCATCATGCGAAGGGTATGGTCAAAGATCAGACCCGTTGCGATAATGACCAGGGCAAAGGGGGTTCTGAGTATCCATGCCCCTGTTCTGATCGTCAGTTTCATGGCGTTTGCAAGGGATTCAAATCCTTTTCCCTTGAAAGCCTCTCCCCCTGAATCCCGAGGATTGATTCGCTTCATGGCCAGCGCAATGCAAAGGGTCACGATGGCTGTGCAGAGCGTTAGATAAAGGGGGAATCGCAAGGTTCTTTCCTGGTTCAGAGAGATGTTCAGACCAAACCAATCCACCACGTGCTGCAGCAGGGAAGGGTCATAGACCGCTGCGCCCAGGGTCATGGCCACAACGAACCCGATGGAGCGAAACCCCATCTGCCTGACCAGGACCTTGCCCCAATCCTTGGTATCCCCTTCCTTTTTGAG
>BS_KBA_SWE02_21mDRAFT_10000679_pt1 | contig 12880 bp, 7 predicted proteins | sample BalSeasSWE02_21m_FD_9196 | JGI IMG/M metagenome (IMG submission 9196)
AGATGGCTTGTCCGAGGTTGCTTGGCACACAACAACACGGTTTGAACGTCGGAATCGGTTAATTCTTGGGTTTGCTTATAAAATAAATCATACGCCAAGGCTTGCCGTGAGGCTATAGCCGTCAAAGATTCGGTGTATTTAAATTCCAACAAGATATGACTGGCTTGACTATCACGCACACCATCTGGCAATCGTTCCAGTTGCGCTGTCGTCCACTGGGCCTGTTGGCGACGGATAATTAAAATATCTGCTTTGGGCGGCCAGTTCATCACGGCCAGTTCCGTATAAACCGACAGGTCCACGGGAGTTAACAGTTTTTCCAACACTTCGCCTAGCAGACGGTGCCAGGCGATGGGTACTGCGGGTGGGTTTTGGGTCATCGAGAATCTCAGATTTTGGTCAAGTTAGGCTTTAGATTTGACAACTTTCGCCAAGTTGTCAAATCTGGTTAAAATCTGGTTTGGGGTTGCAGGTAGCCTGCTACACTAAACTATCCTCTTTTTTTCATCTTGGTTTTGGCTTTCGCGGTTGATGCCCGTGACGATTGTTTTAGCTGAGTTAGATAATTCTCAATGTCTTCGGGCTTATACTGCGCCAACACGTCCGCTAAAGGCAACGCAGGCAACGTGGCTAAATAGAGTCGTTTCCAGTCCGGGTGCAGTTCCGCAAAGTTTATCGGTTCTAACGCTTCGTCTTTCATATTTCCTCCTACAGGAGAGGGAAACCAATCTCTCCATAACAGATTAAGTAACCAAGTCAATGGTGTCGACAGTCCCCAGGTTGACATCAAGTCCCATAATACTTCAAAGGCTTGGCGTTTGGCCCGCAATTTACTGGCAAAACACTTGACAAACGCATTGTGGTAAGGTAATTTGGATACGACCACCAAATGTTTAGGTTGAATTTCTAACAATGCTATCCCATTCTGAGCCAGTTGGTAAATCAGTTAACCCATTGATAAACCAAAGAAATAATTTTTTGGCTTCGCTTTGGAATTACATTTAATTTCAACAGGTTACAAACTTATGTGCATAGAGTAGCCTTGTTAAGGAGGGGAGTTGGCCCTGCCAACTCAGTTAGCGCAGGCCATTTAAGGAGGGGCTGAGGCAATACCATTAAGTTAAGCCGCGTTGGAGTTCAAACCTTCAACTTTGGACGAGATTAGTCAAGGTAAGACGGCGTGTCCAAATCTGAAGGTTTGTACTCCAAGGTCGTAACTTCAGCTTAACTTAATGGCATTGGGGTTGAGGGTGGTCGTGCGTAAGGTGAGTTCTAAATTCCCTAAATAGGCTACTATCAATTGTCATTAATACTACATTCCTGTCATTCAAACGACAACGAAAACCCGGCCAAAATTAAATCTTTAATTAAATCTTTTTTTCTATTAAACTGTTTTCTCTTTTATCTCTATTACCATGAAACGAAATCAAGCTCATTAGTGAAAAGTGGTACGCATTTTGTATAACACTATAGTACATTCTCCTTAAAATGTGGTTGGTTAAAAAGCCTTTCTCTAGTTTTGAACAATTTGCCAGAGAAAGGCTTCTTTTTTTGTTAGCATTTAGACCAAACCTGGTCACCGTCAACTAAAGTATTTCTTAGTAGTTACATTGCGGTCTTTTACCGGTGGCTTGAGCCTGTCGTTGTACAGTCAATGCAGATGCCATGGCATTACTTAAATCCTTGATTCGCGTCGTATTAGAAGGATGAGTAGATAAAAAATCGACTGTTTCTCCCTGATCTCTGACATTACTCATATTTTGCCACAGAGCTACACTCTCTTTAGGATCAAATCCCGCCTGTGCCATCAATGTTAAACCTACTAAATCCGCTTCACTTTCTTGGACTCGGCTATAAGGTAATAAAACACCTACTTGTAGTCCTACCCCCAATAATCCCATCAACGTTTGACCCGTCTGCGTTTGCGGATTACCAACGGCTTGAATCAGTGCCATTCCCTGTTGTATCGCAAATTCTTGAGATACTCGCTCATTTCCGTGATGAGAAGTAACATGAGCAATTTCATGTCCAATCACCGTCGCCAATTGATTTTGATTTTTTGCCACCTCTAACATCCCCGTATATACCCCCACTTTACCACCGGGCAACGCAAACGCATTAGCCGCTTTGTCACGAAATACCGCAACTTCCCAATTGGTGATTGGACTTCCACTCACTTGAATAATCGATTTCGCAATACAACTGACATAATTATTCAATCGTGAATCGGTTTCGATAGCGGTCTCTTGTTTGAGATTATCAAAAGCTTGTATTCCCATTTCATCTAACTGTGAATCTGGCATTAACATCAATTGTGACCGCCCTAATGGTGAAGTGGCACAACTTATTAAAAGAAAAACAATCGTATTGGTAATTATAAATGGTTTCAACATAAACAACTCTTGTAGTAGATAGACCGGTTAATTATACTCAAAAATACAGTTTTGTCAAATTTTTAACTCACCTTACGCACTTTGGAAATTTGGTAGGTTGGAGACCCATCGGGCTATTTAGAATATTGGAGTAGAGGCTTTAGCCGGTAGGGGGCGGCGCCCCATTAAAGGTCGTCGCGGCCGGCCCACCGGCTAAAGCCTCTACTCCAACAGGTTTGCTCTTAACTTCAACGTTTCTGCTCTTAATCTGTAGGGTGCGTCCCACGCACCTGTTTCACGCACTCAAAGAGGTGTTGCACACCAGGTCCAACTCTTTGAGTTTTAGGAAACTTTGAACCTTGGTAACTCACTCACCTTACGCATAACCACCCCCTGCCCCTCCTTGCTAAGGAGGGGAGTACACCATGCTAACTCAGTTGGCGCATACTACCCTCCTTAGCAAGGGGCAGGGGGTGGTTGAGTTAACGTGAATAACTCATTTCTCAAACAGTGGTTAAATCTCTTCCACTTCGCGTTTAAATAAAGTGCTATTGCAATTAGGACAAATAGGGATATACGCCGGTTTATGAAATGACAAGATTTTACCACAATTATCACAGTATAATGTGCCAGGACCAGTAATCTCACCGCTGTTCCACTCGGTAGCCAGGCGTGCTTGTTCGGCCAAATTTTCCAACTCGGTGCGAGTGTGGTCCACCATCAAACTAAACATTTCCAATAAACGATCTTCAATTAATTCTAAATCAAAGCGCATCCAATCGGTTAACGCTTGTCCCGTGCCGACAATAAACTGGGCCGCATCTTCCACGTCCCGATGTAAATAATCACCAATCCGCTCGGCTTCCTCAATAGTTAACTCTTCTAAACCCACCGTTTTTTCTTTAGCGGCCTCAATTCGTTCACGTAGGGTTTTAAACTGCGGATGAGGCAACACTTCTTTTACTCGCCCCAACATTTTTTGGTAAGCGGGGACTAATTTATCAGTCATAATGAAATCCTCTCTTTATTTCTGTTGACTTTAGAGTTGACAACTTGCGAAAAGTTGTCAACTCTTGATTGCGAAAAGTTGTCAATTTTTCCCAATTTCTTTACTATCTAACTGGGCGGCAGTTTTGACAAAATATTTATCTGCTAAATAGTTGGGAGTATAACACCGGACATCCAGGTGAATCCAAGAAGGGGCAATGTTAGCAGGCTCCAAGCTCTTCACATTGTTAGCTCCCCAACCCAGTTGAAAATTGCACTTTTCTACCAAAATTCCGCGAAAACTATCACAACGTCGACAATCATCTCGTTTATCTTCCCCAGCTTTCGATGGAAAATCAATATCCAAAGCCTTACCCAAATGATTAGTCGTACTCCGTTGCTTTTTGTCATTATAAATCCAACAGCGATAACCGGAGCTAATAAACGGTAAACTGAGCCCCTTTTGTTTAGCATAAAATTGAGCAGCACGATAAGTATGGAGAATAGCTTTGTGTACCCCTGGATATTCACACTTATGATATTGTTCAGTTCGTGGTTTACCACGAATATATTGATGATGAAATCGATTTTTTCCAAAGCCTTGACATTGACACTCAGGACAGGCTAACGCACTAAAATCAATGACAAATTCTTGAGCAAAACGGTCTAACGCCTCAAAGGTGTCTTCGGCAACAATCCCACTTGGATTATCCATTTTCATATAATCACGTTGAAAAGTAATTACTTGCAATTCCGTCCCTGGCCCATAAACGCCATCCCAGCAAGTTCCACGAAAACCGGCCAAGCGCAGTTGTAATTCTGCTACGGTTGGTCCAGTTTCACCCTTGCATAAAATTTGTGAACCAAATAACATAACTTATCTCCTTCTCACTCTCACTAATTAAATCACTTTATGCAGGTCAACTCGACCCCTCCTTACTAAGCTAACTCTGTGTGCAACACCTATTTTGGTGATGTTATAGGAGTCATGAGATTCTCGTAGAACTATTTAGAATGTTGGAGTAGAGGCTTTAGCCGCACTGCCATTAAGTTAAGCCATGTTGGAGTCCAAACCTTCAGATTTGGACGAGATTGGTCAAAGTAAGACGGCGTTGCCAAAGCTGAAGCTTTGGACTCCAACGCCGTAACTTTAGCTTAACTTAATGGCATTGAGGCTTTAGCCGGTAGGGGTCGGTGCCCCATTAAAGGTCGTCGCGGCCGGCCCACCGGCTAAAGCCTCTACTCCAACTAAAGCCTCTACTCCAACAGGTTTGCTCTTAACTTCAACCTTTCTGCTCTTAATCTGTTAGCGCGTACCGCTTCGACGGTTTCACGCATTCAAAGAGGTGTTGCACACCAGGTTAAGCTACTCTATGTACACCAGTTTATCTCGGTCTTGCTAATTAACCTCAGATAACTGATAATTATCGGTGGTCAACCACCTGTTGTCAAGGATTACTATTACTATGCCATTGAATCATTCAGTCACTAACTATTTATCTCGCTATCATTTATTATTTGGTGTAATGACTAAAACAGGTCATTGGAATTCACTCAGCGTCACCTGGCAACAACTAGGTTATGATCCTAGCCAATTAATCAATGAATTATATTTAAATCTCGTTCATCCGGCGGACCAAACCGCAACGCAACAAAGTCTGGCGCAATTGCAATTCACTACGACGGTTAGTTTCACTAACCGTTATCGTCACCAAGATGGCTCATATCACCTTATTATTTGGCAATTTACTCTGATGGCGGACGAGACTAATCTTTGCGCTACTGGTACTCTTGACCCAGCCAACAATTTATTTTTTACTGGTACAGTGCCACCAGAAAGCGCCATGTTTTTAGAAAAATCTCCTCAAACAGAAGAAATCGTTAACTTAGTTCAAAAATTAAATGAGTTACAAACTATTTTGGAAGGTTTGCAAGAAGCCATCATCGTGCAACATGCGGACGGCCAATTACAAACCTTAAATAGTCGAGTCGAACAATTATTAGGTAGAGCGATTGAACCTACTGATTTTGAAAAATTTTGGCAAGCCGGTGTGAGCAAGCAAACGGCTACTTTAGGTCCAACTATCGTCTCGTTTCAAAATTCGGCTCAACTTGAATTAAAATTGTCGGTCCAGGTCCAAACCGTATATGGTGCAGATCCGACCCTGCCGCCGGCAAAAATTCTCAGTTTGTTGGATGTTACTGCGCAATCTCAACAGCATCGAGCATTGCAACAACTACAGCAGAATTTTGAATTTTTCATGCAACTCAAGTGCGAGGTGATATTAGATTGGGATTTGCGGACTAATCAGGTAGATTATTCGACGCAATGGAAAAACTTACTTGGGTATACGCCAGCCGATTTGGGTCATCAAATCAGTGCCTGGTATTCACGGATTCATCCCGCTGACCATTCCTTAGTAGTCAAAGAAGTGAAAAATTATGTAGAGGGTGTTGCCGCTGAATACGAACGGATTCATCGCTTACAACATAAAGACGGTAGTTATCGTTGGCTACACAGTCGCGGCAAAATTTTACGTGAGGAGCGAGGTCAAAATTCTCGCTTGCTGGTAGCTTTTTTTGATATAACCGAATCTAAACGTTTGGAACAAACTTTGGAAGCGACTAAAAAGTATGAGCAACTCTTTCTCACCTTAGCCGAAACCGTCCTGGTCATGGATAGCCGTGGCCGAATTTTAGATGTCAATCCGGCGGCTTGGCAATTATATGGCTATGGTCGTCAAGAATTATTGCAATTGAAAGCAACCGATATTTTTACCGGCGACTTAACTTTAGGCGAGGCACTAACCCCACAAGCGACTTACCATAAGAAAAAAGACGGCAGTTTGCTCTCCGTAGAAGTAATGATAAAATCATTAACTTGGCAGACTCAAAAATTATGGATAGTGACCATCCGTGATGCCACTTCAGCCAAACAGACGCTGGCGACTATAGCCAAAAATGAGGCCCACTATCATTCGCTCTTTGAAGCCGTCGCCGAAGCCATTATCGTGTTCGACGCCACCACTCATCAAGTGTTTGAAGTCAACAGTGCCGCGATCGCGTGGTATGGGTATACTCGTGAACAATGGCTACACTTACAGATGGAAGACATTTTAATGGCAACGGCACCCAGTGTCCCACACCTACGCACCGCGGGACGACAAAAATTTTATAAAATACCTATCGATTGGCACCGGAAACGGGATGGTACGGTGTTTCCCGTCGAAATTTCGACCAGTAGTTATAAAGTGAAAAACTTGACGCTCGTGTGTGCGCTGATTCGCGATATTACTGAACGCCAGAAGACCGAAGAGGAGCTACGGAAGACGTTAGAATTTGTCAATGCGTTAATCCAAACCTCCCCCGTATTTTTTATCATCATTACACCAGCGGGCCAAATTTCTTTAGTGAATGATACTTTTTCACAAGCCTTGGGTTATCAAACGGCAGAGTTGATCGGCCAAGATTATTTAACTCGTTTAATTCCAGAAGCCGATAGACTCCTCGTCGCAGACCAAATGAATGCGTTAATGAGTCAACGTGAAATCAAAAAGTTGTCAGAAATCACCGTCTTGACCAAAGACCAACGTCAGTTATTACTGGAATGTCATTGTCGAATTATGCTCGACCACCAAGGTCAAGTCGAGTATTTATTTGCGATTGGCATTGATATTGGTGAACGTCGACAAGTATTACAAGAATTACAAATGTTTAAAACCATCGTCGACAATTCCAATGAAGCCATTGCCATTCGTGGCGCGGATAAATCGTTGATTTATATTAATCCAGCACATAAAAAATTATTCAAACATACCTTTGAGGAGGCAAGACAGTCATTTTACCGGGATTATTTACCCCCGACCAGTCGGCAAAAAGTCAATCAAGAAATTCGTCCCTATTTGGAAAAAGCCGGCAAAACTTGGGAAGGTATCCTCGACATGCAGAGTACCGACGGTCAAGCCTTTCCCGTGTGGGCCCGGTTTGATGCCGTACATGATGAAAACGGTAATATTTTGTTTGCCTTTTCGCTGATGCACGATATTACCAAACCACAACAAATGGAAACCGCTTTGCGTTATGAACGTGAACAATATGAAACTATTTTCAATGCAGCTCCTTTGATGATTGCCTACAAGGACCGGGCCGGTCGTTTTATTCGAGTGAATCGCTTTGCCGCTAGTTTATTTAACACGACACCAGAGTTGATGCAAGGTCAAGATGATGACCAAATTATACCAAATTATGCGACACAATATCGAGCCCTTGACCAAGCAGTCATTGAATCTGGTCAACTTAAACTTGGAGTGATTGAACAATATCCCCATGGCTATTTACGGGTCGACCGCATTCCCTATCGCGATACTCAGGGCAATATTTTAGGCGTGATCGTGTTTGCCATGGAAATTTCTGAACAGATTAAAACCGAGTTGGCTCTACGCTATGAGCATGAACAATATGAAACCATTTTCCATTCCGCCCCGTTATCAATTATCTATAAGGATAAGGAAAATCGGCTAATTCGCGCCAATCGCTACGCAGCTCATCAAATGGGACTCAACTTGAAAGAGTTACCAGGCAGGTCGATGTATGAAATTACCCCGGAACATGCGAAAGAATACCATACCAGTGATTTGGAGGTGATCAGCAGCGGCAAACCGAAATTGGGTTTGATCGAAAAACATAGTGGCGGTGGCTTTTCCCAAGTTGATAAAATTCCCTACCGTGATGCCGAGGGTAAAATTCAAGGCGTGATTGTCTTCTCCATGAATATTACCAAACGTATAAAAATGGAACAAGCCTTACGTCAACAACAACAGGTATTGCAAGAAAGTGAATCCAATTTACGACAAGCGTTAGAAACCTTGCCCACCATGGTTTATGTGATTGACCACAAGTTCAATTTTCTATTATGGAATCATGAATGCGAGCAAGTCACCGGTTATTCGGCAACGCAAATCATCAATAATCCACAGGCCTGGGCCCAGCTTTATCCCAACTCGGCTTATCGTGAAGAGATGTTAGCGACTACCAGAGAGATGGTCGAAAATTATGCGGGATTTCGCGATTGGGAATGGACCTTAACTTGTCAAGATGGCAGTCAAAAAACGATTCTTTGGTCCGGCTCTAGTGAAGCCGCGACTGAGGAATTTTCTTTGTGTGCCGTCGGTCAAGATATCACCGAACATGAGCAAGTATTGCAATTACTCTGTGACAATGAAGAGCGGTTACGCCTAGTCATCGAAAATATGCCCGTCTTATTTATCGCGTATAATGGACCAGGACAGTTAGTCTTATGGAATCGCCATTGTGAAAAACTCACGGGCTATAAAACGTCCGAAATTCTGCGTAATCCACAAGCCTTAGAGTGGTTATATCCAGTAGCAGAATACCGCAATCAGGTGTTAGAACGATTTCAAAACGCGCAAATATTTTGGCAATGGGAAACGGAAATAACTTGTAAGGACGGTAGCACCAAATTGATAGCTTGGTCAAATATTTCTAAAAATTTTCCGGTACCAGGCTGGGCCGGCTGGATGGTGGGAGAAGATCATAGTAGTTTCAAATCAGGTCAACAGTTATTTAATCAACCAGACGCGCTCTTAAATACGATACTCAATGGTATCAACCTCGCTATCAGTGTGACCGATGGCCGCGGTCGCTATGTCTATGTCAACGCTCAATATGGCCAATTATTCGGCTATGATGGTAATGATTTAATCAATAAAATTTTTTCGGTAGTTTTACCACCGGACCAGCATCAGTCAGAGTTACGTCATTACTTCCGTTTTCTCACCAATTCTAATGAAAAGTCATTTAGTGCCTCGTGGCAAATCGGTTATCAACCGGGCCCGGTTAAGGTACGAATATTGGCGCAACGGCTAGAAATAGAGCCGGTTTATGTCGTCTGGACCATGATGCGGGAAGAATAAAGACTTTGGCCCCGCTATTTTGCAACCTCCTCGGTGGGCACCTCTTAATTGCCCATTGCGATTCAAGCCATACTCAGCCTCAATGCCATTAAGTTAAGGTCGGGTTACGGCGTTGAGAGATTTGACAACTTTTCGAAAGTTGTCAAATCTAAACCCAGGGAGTCCACAACTTCAGCTTTGGCAACGCCGTCTTACCTTAACCAGTCTCGTCCAAATCTGAAGGTTTGGACTCCAACGTGGCTTAACTTAATGGCATTGCCACCTTACTAAGGAGGGGTAGTTAGGCATAAAGTGAGTAGTTAATACACTTATGCCACTAGCGCATTGAATACGCTATTCTAAAACCAATGATGAAATTTGGGATGACTCCGCACTTCCTCAAAATCACTATCAGTCATGGCCATTTCTTGACACTCTGGATTTAATAAAATCGCCTGACGCAGTGCCTGGATCGCCTGCTCCTGATGACGACCCGCCAGCGCGTAACAACACGCTTTATTATAAAACAAGGAAAATTCAGTCGGCGTTAACTCGATAGCCTTATCAAAATAGACAATGGCCTCAAGATAATGCCCAGCCTCCATCAAGCCAAAACCGCGATTTTGCCAAACTTCATCATCATTCTCATCATCACTATCATTACTATCACCAAGTTGACGTTTAAATGGAGTTTTACTATCCCCATCTAACTGTGATTGACCATGACCATTTCCAGTCGATTGACTAAGTACCATAGTATTTTTTACTTCGCGGTCAACCTCTCTCTTGTCAACTACGGTATCGGCAATAGTAGCTAAATCAGTCAGCCAAGGCCCAGTCGCCTGTTGCAAAGAGCCAGTGAAATGAGTAAGTACCTGAGTCAAATCATCCTGCCACTGTTCTATGGACTGCACAGTTTGACTTTCTAATTGGGTAAAACCGGCTTGTAATGCCGTAAACCCGGCCAATTGAGTTTCTAACGAGGATTCCGCCATATCCAATTGAGTTTCTAACGACACTTGTACTAATTCTAAATGCCCTTGGACCCTTTGATGCAGTCGTTGCACCATTGTATCCAAATTCTCTCCTAACGCCGGCAACACCTCGGTCGGTAACTGTTGAAAGTCTCTCAATTGAGCATCGGTTTGCTGAATTTGTTGTTGAAAACCTTGCATCACTTCAGTTAACTGTGCCAACGCTGCTGGCAATGCTTGCGTTTGACTCACCATCGCTTGCAACGCCTCACCAGACTGTTGCAGACTGGCTACCGATAAAGTAAACTGGTCATTCACCCGAGTTAACTGTTGACCATAATCTTCTTGCCAACCCTCCAACGAAGTCGTGGTTTGATTAAGTTGTTTAAATTTCTCGTTAACTTGGTCCGTAAACGAGTGATTAGACTCAGTCAAAGTTTGCAACAACGAAGGTAAACGATTTTCCACCATTTGTTCTGACCAAGTATGTAATTGACCGGCTAGATTTTCAAATCGCCGAGTAGAAATTTGTTCCGCCTGTTGCAACTCAGTTTGCAAGCCTAAATGCAATCGTTGTAATTGACCAATTAAAGAACTTTCCTCCTTACCAATTAAACTTCGTTTAATATCCTCCAATAAACTAATTTGTTGCACCAAATCATTTTGTTGTAAATCTAATACACGTTGCAAAAGGTATTGATATTCTTTAGTTCGATCTGCCATACTAGACAGAATAACTTTTTGCTCGGCCCCATGGTCACTAATTTCGCGTAGCACCAAATAAACCATAGCTGGGGTCACACCATGATCAATGGTTTTATCACGAGGAATAATTCTTTTCGTATTATTAATTATTTTTGCTATCAGAGCCGCACCTATCGTCAAAATACTAATCATGGCCGCAAATTTTAAACCGTTAAGTAATAAAGGCAAACTGGCTTGAATCTGATGTACATCAAACGCGCTTAATCCAATAGCTACTCCTAGAATCGCACCAATACTACCCAAGGTGATTAATAAATGAGGTACTTGATAAGCAAATTTACTACCACGTTGATAAATAACAAAAACAACAAAAATTAAGCATATCAATAAAAATAGGTCGGCGATATGACTTGCATAAGGGTTCATTTTTTGTAATCCTACCATGATCAGGTTAGTGAAAGAGAGTGGTTCCATAAATTGGGTATACTCCTAAAATCTGTCTAAAAATATTGATTGTAAAAATTACTCTAAAATTAAAGACATGTCTTTTATTTAGTATCCATTAGCAAAAACTTTGCCATCAATTAAAAATAATCTACTTTCAACAAGTTTAGAGCGTTTCGTTATAATAACAATAATCTGGTATTACTATTTTAATCATAACCCTGAGCAATAGCTCTCACCTAGGTTTTTTTCTGGTTAGAAAAATCTAATTAATTTTATAACTTGTTAATATATAATGCGTTAATAAAAAAATTAGAGGTTAAAATTAGTATCGCGGAAAAATTATGGATTGTCAACTATATTCACTTTTTTGTTTATTTTTCTACACCGGGTTGAATTTTAATTAAAAAATTTTGAAATAGTATAAAATACTCACCTTGCCTTCACTGTCGACCCCTCTTTTAGGAACTACTCCATGCACACATTTTTTGGAGGAGCTATTTTCCTCGTTCCCACGCGGCGCGTGGGTTGGAGTCCAAGACATGTCTTGGACTCCACGCGGAGCGTGGGAACGAGCAGAAATGCAGTTGTGTGCATAGAGTAGCTTTTAGGAAGGAGGAGTAAATCTGTGTTGCCGCCTGTTTCCCCGTTTTTTCTAGGAGAGTAGCCAGGGTGAGGATACCAAAAATTGTTCAACAGAGGAGCACCAATGAAAAGTTTAAGTTACCGTGGGCCATTTATCACCTTATTGCTGGCAGTAGCGGCTAACAATGCGCTAGCCATTCCCACCATAGTGGCCACCGGTGGAAATATAGCCGGCTTTAACCCTGATTATCAAACGTTACGGGGTTGTTGTGGGGTAGCGCCACAACAGGATTTGATCGCTTCTTCGACCTTGTCTCCTCAAGGAAAAAATACTTACGGTATTCAAAATATCGTCGATGATAATCCCTTCACCGCTTGGCAAGAAGGCGAAAAAGATGAGGGAATCGGACAATACTTTGAATTTACTCATCGATTTGACAAAGCCGCCGGTTGGGAAGGATATTGCGACCAAGTGTGGATAGCCAACGGCTATCAAAAATCCAAGACCTTATGGGAACAAAATGCCAGAGTCAAAAAATTCAAAGTGTCTATCAACCAGCGGCCATTGGCCTATGTTAAATTACAAGATTTAATGGGTGAGCAGTCGTTTTCCTTAAATTTGGCTGAATGGCAGAAGGCCGATACCTCCTCGTCGGTTCGAATTAAATTTGAAATTACCGAAGTTTATTCCGGTAAAAAATGGCCCGATGTCGGTATTTCAGAACTTTATTTCACTTGTGGGCCTTAGCGGTTTTACTCAAAATTACCGATGTCACCCTGGTAGTGATGCAATCTGGGTGATAAGTACTGAAGCAGAAATTCGGCGGTATTTTCCCTCACCCCCGGCCCCTCTCCCAAAGGGAGAGGGGCGAAAGAAAATACGAGAAAATTTATACTTCAG
>BS_KBA_SWE02_21mDRAFT_10000680_pt1 | contig 12880 bp, 10 predicted proteins | sample BalSeasSWE02_21m_FD_9196 | JGI IMG/M metagenome (IMG submission 9196)
AACCCGCCTGTGGCAGTCATGCCCGTCGTTGATCCCGGCAACCCGCCTGTGGCAGTCATGCCCGTCGTTGATCCCGGCAACCCGCCTGTACCGCCTATCCTTGGCGTCAACTCCGTCCCTTATCAGGTGAAGGCCATAACTGGGATTAACGTTCGTTCCGGCCCTAATTATGATTTAAAAACCATTGCCTACTTGCAACCTTCAGATGAAGTAACCATCATTGCCGAGAACCCCGAACAAACTTACGGCAAGTTTGCCGAGGGTCAATGGATCACCCTGAATCTCAAATATGTTGAAAAGGTGGTCACAAAAAAATAGTTCTACAATGCACCTTCACCGGTAAGGGTCCTGAGGTCGCGTTGCTGGCAGGAAAGACTGGTGTTTTCGTGAAGCAGGACTCATCCTTGTTTAATAACCATTACTATACCACCCAGAGCTGCGATCACTGGCAGCCTGGGTGGACTTTAATCCGGGTAATGCCGTATACCAGATCACATACCCTGTCCCCAAAGATCCTGGCACCGAGCCCGTCCCCACCATTCTATATTCGGTCAAGGTGGTTTTAAAAAAAGGCATTAATATTCGCTCAGGTTCCAGCAAAACCTCGCAAATTATTGGTGACCTTAAATATGAGGATCAATCAACCATCATTGCTGAAAATGATACCAAGACCTATGGTATGTTCGCCGAAGGCAAATGGATCACGCTCGATCCCACCTTTGTAAAGAAAATTTGAGCATGGATTGCTTTGCAGGCATTTAGGATGATGTTTTTTCCTTAATTACCAGCGCTATGCCACCCAGTATGGCTGCTGAGGCAAAAACCAGGCGCAGACTTAAAGGTTCTCCAAGAAAAACGATCCCACCCAGGGCAGCGATCACCGGAACACTAAGCTGCACACTGGCAGCCTGGGTCGCTTTCAGTCCGGGTAAAGCTGTGTACCAGATCACATACCCTATCCCTGAAGTCAGCGCACCTGAAGCGATCGCATACCATACCCCTGCGTTGTCGATGGATACGGATTTGAGCAAAAGGACGCTCATTACGGCTGCAATGATTGCTGCGCGCCAGAAATTTCCTGCTGTTGCCCGGATTGGGTCACCTGCCCCTCTCCCCCGCAAGGAATAGATACCCCAGGCTACCCCTGCTCCCAGCATCATAATGGAGCTGATCACAGGTGGTGCTGATAGACTCGGTAACAAGAGACCCACAAGTCCTGATGATGCCAGCAGGAGACCAGCCACTTGGAACATTCCAAGGTGCTCTCCTGACCAGATACCATAACCGATCATAGTGATCTGTACCGCACCAAACAGTAATAAGGCTCCACTTGCTGCTGGAAGACTTATGTATGCAAAAGAAAATCCGGCTGCATAAATAAACAACGCAGCTGCAGACCACCAGTTGCCACTCCCAGNTTGACAGCCCTTTCGCAAACGCACCAACAGGCCGAGCATCACGGTACCAGAGATCAAGCGAATGCTTGTGAAACTGGCCGGGTCAATACTGGTATTTCTGAGAGCCAACCTGCACAGGATCGAATTACTTGCAAAGGCCAGCATGGCCAGGCCAGCCAGGAAAAGGTTGCGTGTTTTAGACATTCGTAATTACCTCATTTGATCCCATAAGGCATCTATATTCGTTCAGGTTCCAGTAAAGCCTCGAAAACTATCGGTGACCTTAAATATGAGAATCAATTAGCCATCCTTGCTGAAAATGATACCAAGACCTATGGTATGTTCGCCGAAGGCAAATGGATCACGCTCGATCCCACTTTTGTAGAGAAAATTTGAGCATGGATTGCGTAAAATAAATCTTTGCGTTATTCTTGATCTCCCCTATCCACAATTATACATTATTGAATTTTCGAGTAAAAAAATTTTTTCCAATCATAAAGATGGATACAAAATTCAATGATTTCCACCTACTCTTACTGTTTCTTGATACAGATCCAATTCTGATGTTTGATCAATATTAAAACCATCGTTTAGGAATAATTTCAAACATGCATCAACAGCTTTCTTATTATACAGAATGCCCTTATTTTCCATAATCTCTTCCAACGCCAGTCGATTTCCCCGGGATGGACGATAAGGCCTGTGAGACGACATGGCTTCAACAACATCCGCGACCATAAGTACTTGGGCTTCTATAAGAATTTTTTCCTTTTTAAGACCTGCCGGGTATCCAGAACCATCTAACCTTTCATGATGCTGAAGAACTATTTGAGCAATAGGCCATGGGAAATTAATACTACTTAAAATTTCAAACCCTTTTTGAGGGTGAGTATTTATCAATGAATATTCGATATCAGAAATTTCACCTGGTTTACTCAAGATTTCTGAAGGGACTGATATCTTTCCAAGATCGTGAACGATCCCTGCGATACGTATTGCTTCAATTTGATCTTTGGGTAAGCCCATCTCAGTTGCAATTGCGCGAGCTAAATTCGAGACTCTTCGTTGATGCCCTGCTGTATATGGATCGCGGATTTCAACCGTCAATGCCATGGCATGAATCGTACCTCCAAGAGCTGTCCGTAAAGTCATTACAGTTTGATTTAGTTTTTCATCCGTTTGACGTTGTTCGATAACTCCAGCTAGAACATCAACTACTGACTGGAAGAATTCGTCTTCTTTGTCATTTATCGGATGTGTTCCACTCACCAATAAATTTAAGATCCCGAGGCGCTTTTCGCCATGTTTTATTGGTAAGTAATAATGGACCTCATATTGATCCTTTGGGGTTTTTATTATATGTCTTGTTCTATTATTATTTAGAAGACCATCTTTTCCTGTCTCTATGTTTTTGCCACACAAACAAAGATTTTTTGGATTCGTTTTGAAGGAAGAAATTAATGATTGATGTAAACCTATGTATGCGTTCATTACAAGGACTTCATCTTCATCATCAAATAAATATATACATCCTTCTGCTTTCATATCCAACCAGGTCGCGGATTGGATCTTGTTCAAGATTTCATCTAATTGTTCGTTCAGATTTGTATTTATTAACGAAATTTGAAGTAGATCACTGAGAAGGGTTTGGATCAGGTAGTTTCGTTTGAGTTCTTCCTCCATCTCTGTTTGTTCTATGAGCTTCTTTTCGGCATCATTTAGTAATTCTAAATTTTTCTCATTTTTTAAAACAAGTCCAAAGTAAGTTTGTCGGTAAAGAAGTAGGACATATATATAAATGAAGACAAAACTGAGCGCGATCCCAGACCCAACAAAAAATTTTAATTCGATTGGGAGCTGTTTTCCTGACAAAAGATAAAATTCATTCCCGACTTTTTTAAGAATTATGGCATTGGTTATTACCGCAATTGTAAATATAATAATTAGACTAATTTTTGGAAATTGAAAGAATTGATTTATTTTTTGTTGAAATGAATGTTTCATCTGGTTAATTTCTTTTTAAAAGAGAAAGCAAATTCCGTCTTACTCACCTGATCGATTTTTTTTAGAAATAGTGATCTTGTTTTTGAAAAATCACATCGCATTTTAAAATCAATTCAAGCTTATTTTATGGATTGCCAATAATTACAAGCAAATCCATTATTCCCAAATTGATCTAAAAAATAATTGATATAAAATTTGAAATGTTTGATGAGTAATAAATAATCCCTCCAATAGATGGCGAAGGAAAGGTCCTTTCTGATGAGGGTTGCTGCCCACTCGATCACGCTATCAATACCAATTATATTGAATTAACTGTTTAAACACAATAGAAAATCGTATGATTGGATTAATACTNCTNGATTCTATAATTCAATAGTATTCAAATATAATTTCCTTGTAAGAATTATCAATCCCCCCTATGATATTTTCGACGATGGGCATACCAATTTGGATTATAATTATCCACATTGGAGGTGCATAATGGACGAACCAAAAACCTATACTGTGGCGGAAGCCGAACGCTTTTTTGCTGTCGAATATTTTAACAAGATTTGGGATTTGCTTGAGAAACCCGGGCGCAGCCCACAGGAAGACGAAATAATGCTTGAATATGCCTATGCCTCCCGAGCTCATTGGCGGGTAGCCGGTTCTCCTCTCAACCTGCAGCGCGGCGAATGGATGCTCAGCCGTGTTTATTGTGTTCTCGGTCAATCCGAACCAGCCCTGGCGCATGCCCATCTCTGCCGTCAATTGACCGACCAGCACCTCGTTCTGATGCAGGATTTTGATATTGCTTTTTCTTGGGAATGCGTAGCACGTGCTCATGCACTGGCCGGACATAAGGATGAAGTTCAAAAGCTCTGTCGCAAAGCACAAGAAACCGGCAACCTCATCAAGGATGATGAGGATCGCAAGATATTTGAGGATGATTTCAACGGTGGCGAGTGGTATGGCTTGAAATAAAGCCATCATGATATACTGCCCCTGATGAAAAACTTCAGTGGGTTATCTTCCCTGCACAAAAAGTTAACACAAATCTCCCTCTTCACGCGTATCGCCGTTGGAAATGCCCTGGTTATAATTGCAGGCGCCATTGGCGGAACCTTGCTTACCCGCCATTTCTCTGAAGTCCTGGATGGCTGGCTGATCGGTGTATTTGCTGCCATCGGTATCTGCCTGAGTTTGCTTATCAATTTTTTCATTCTGAAAGCCGCCTTGCAGCCGCTGCGAGAATTGCGCCTGTTGGCGAAGGAAATTTCCACCGGGGGGGATATGCAAATGGATCGTCTAAAGAATCCAGATTCAGANACGCGCAGCCTGGCTTCTGCATTGCGTTCCTTGCTCAATCAATTGGAGGATCGCAATCAGGANTTACATGCCCTTTCCCGACGTGCCATCGACGCCCAGGAGGAGGAGCGCAAGAGCATCGCCCGCAGCCTGCACGATGACACCGGTCAGGCCCTCACCATGCTCATAATCAGCCTCGACCAATTTGAAGCCCACCTGCCCGCTCAACATACGGATCTGATCAAAGAAATTCACGCCTCCCGTCAATTGGCTTCCAACGCTTTGGCTGAATTGCGCCGGATCGTTTTTGGGCTTCGTCCCACCATTTTAGATGACCTGGGATTGGTATCCGCCATCCGCTGGTACGCCCGTTCAAATTTGGAAGCGGCCGGGATCTCTTTTGAGGTGGATGCCCCGGAAACATTGCCGGATCTTTCACCGCAAGTCAGTATTACTCTTTTTCGCATATCCCAGGAGGCGGTTAACAACATCCTGCGCCATGCCGCTGCCCGCTCGGTCCTCATTCGCATTTCCATAAGATCCCACTTCATTTGTCTTGAGATAAAAGATGATGGACGTGGTTTTGATCTCCAAGCCGCTTCTGATGATGCACTCCAAAGCCACCGCCTGGGTCTATTGGGACTGCGTGAACGTGCTGAACTGCTTGGAGGGGAAATTCTTATTGATTCCTCCCCGGGGCATGGTACCTGCCTGGAAGTTTGCTTGCCGCTATAAAAAAACATCTTTTATTTGATGGGGGATAACCAGGTTCATCTTCATGGATTTGTTGTAAAGACAAGCTACTGCTTTCGGGTACAATTAGTCTAATGAAGAAGATCCGTATATTGCTGGCTGACGACCACACCATCCTTCGCAACGGCATCCGTTCCCTGCTGGCAGATGAGCCGGATATGGAAGTAGTAGCCGAAGCCGAAGATGGGCGCACAACTGTCAGCCTGGCTTGCCAGCTTGAGCCGGATGTGGCCATCATAGACATTGCCATGCCGCTTCTCAATGGTCTTGAAGCCACCCGCCAGATCAAGCGTCAGTGTCCCCGGGTACGGGTGTTGATCCTCTCCATGCACGATAATGAAGAATACATCCGCCAGGTATTGGAAGCCGGTGCTATGGGGTACATTTTGAAGGATGCTGCCGCCAAAGAGCTGATCAACGCCATCCGCTCTGTGCACCAGGGGGAAGCAGTCTTATCACCAGCCATCACTCGTCTGGTGATCGAAGATTACCTGCGTTGGGGTGGTATCCGCCCGGCAGACAAGGATGATGTCCTCAGCCCCCGTGAGCGGGAAGTTCTTCAACTTATCGCCGAGGGTTACACCAACAAGCAGATCGCCGGTATCCTGACAATTTCTGTCAAGACCGTTCAGGCCCATCGATGAACCTGATGCAAAAATTGGATCTTCACGACCGGGGGGAACTCATCAAATATGCCATCCAGAAAAAGATCATAGAGATTTGAAGCAGAATAAATACCAGTCTGGGCATCTATGAAGCCATTATTAAGAATTTCCAAACTAGCCGCTCCCTACTGGAAACAGATTCTTGCCTCCCTGTTCTTATTAACAACAGTGGTCTTCCTCGATCTGGTTATCCCGCGCCTGGTACAAAGGATCATTGACCAGGGTATCCTCAAAAACGATGTGTCGGTTATTACTCAGACCACCTGGTTGATGCTGGGAATATCCTTCATCAGCATGCTTTTTGCCATCGGCAACAATATCTTATCCGTGCAGGTCGGAGAGGCCTTCGGACGCGACCTTCGCGAGCGTCTCTTCATCAAGATACAGGATTTCTCCTTCGGGAATCTGGACCGCATGAAAACCGGGCAATTAATGGTACGGCTGACCAGCGATACAAGCATCGTGCAGCGCGTCGTTCAGATTTTCCTGCGTATCGGCACACGTGCTCCCCTGCTTATGCTGGGCAGCATCTTCCTGATGTTCCTCACCAACGCCCATCTGGCATTTTTGATCCTGCTCCTGCTGTTATTCACCACTCTGGTCATCGTGGTATTCGTCACCAGGACCGGACCGCTCTATCTGGTGGTGCAGCAAAAGTTGGACCGGCTGAATACCTTGCTTCAGGAAAACATTGCCGGGGTACGGGTCATCAAAGCCTTTGTGCGCGCTGATTATGAAAACCAGCGCTTTTCTACCGCCAACCAGGATTTCGCAGAAAACACCATTCGGGTCACACAGATCATGTCGATCCTGTTTCCGATCCTGTCTGCCCTGATGAACATCGGGGTTGTGGTGGTGATCTGGTCAGGCGGCATCAGCGCCATTAATGGAAACCTGACCATCGGAGAGATCGTAGCGTTTGCCAATTACCTGCTGACCACCATCGGCCCATTGGGCATCATGGCACAGTTATCGCAAGTGGTCGCTAGCGGTATGGCCTCCGCCGGGCGTATTGAGCAGGTGCTGGATGAACCAGCCGAGATACAGGATGCCCGGGTCGATTGGCCGTCCGATCACTCCCTGCACGGCCGCGTGGCTTTCGAAAATGTGGATTTCCATTATTCCGGCACATCTGATGAACCTGTATTGCAAAACATCAGTTTTGTAGCTGAAGCCGGTCAATCTGTAGCCATTTTGGGGGCCACTGGCGCTGGAAAATCCACCCTTGTTAGCCTGATCCCGCGTTTCTATGACGTCACTTCTGGAAAAATAAGCATAGATGGAGTGGATATTCGCCTTATCCCCCAGGATGTTATTCTGGAAAATATCGGACTTGCCATGCAGGAAACCGTGCTTTTCTCCGGCACCATCTACGAGAATATCAGCTACGGCAAGCAGGGTGCAAGCAAGGCGGATGTCAAGGAGGCAGCCATTGCAGCCCAGGCACATGATTTCATCATGGAACTACCCCTTGGCTACGATACCCCTGTTGAACAGCGTGGCGTCAATCTTTCCGGGGGTCAAAAACAACGTCTGGCTATTGCGCGTGCCATCCTGCTAAAACCCCGCATCCTGATCCTGGACGACAGCACCAGTTCAGTCGATGTCGAAACCGAAACGCGCATCCAGGATGCCCTGGAAAAATTGATCCGGGATTGCACAAGTTTCATCGTCGCCCAACGCATCAGTACCGTTCTTAATGCGGATAAGATCCTGGTGATCGACAAAGGTCGTCTGGTTGCGCAAGGCACGCATTCCCAGTTGATGCGCACCAGTCCCATCTATCAGGAAATATTTGAATCCCAACTGGGGAATGGTCCGGATGTTCGATCGCAGGAACTTGAAAATGGTTGAACAACCACCCAAACAGGCTACCTCCCGCGACACACCCCGTCCACCCTTGCGCCAGAGTGGTGTTAGCTCCACCACCAGGATCGAAAAAGCCAGGGACACGCGCCAGGCTCTATTGCGCCTGGTTGCATACCTGAAGCCTTTCACCCCCCAACTCTTACTGGTCTTTTTATTTGTGATCGTCTACACTCTGCTCGATCTGGCCGGACCATTCCTGATGGGACGCGCCATCGATCAGTTTATCGCCAATAAAGATGTGGGCGGATTAATTAAGACCGCCCTTCTTATGCTTACTGTTTACCTCTTGAATACCAGCTTTCAAATTGCTTCCAACTGGGTCATGGCCCGGGTGTCCCAGCAGGCTCTGCGGAACCTGCGCCAGATGCTGTTCAAAACTTTGCAAAAATTATCGCTGGGCTTTTTTGATCGCAATCCTGCCGGGGAACTGATGAGCCGCCTGACCAACGATATTGAGGCTATCAACCAGGCGGTCTCCCAGAATGTGACCTCGATTCTGGCCAGCATCCTGGGCATGCTCGGCATTATCATCGCCATGTTTGTATTGAATTTCTGGTTGGCACTTGCTTCTCTGATCGTGTTACCCATCATGTTCTGGTTCACAAATTTTGTTGCCCGCTACACCCGTCGTGGTTTTCGTGAGCTTCAAAAACAACTTGGACATATCAATGCCAACATGGAAGAGACTATCAGCGGACAGAGAGTCGTCAAAGCCTTCAGGCGCAACGATACTGCCATAACCAGTTTCCGTGAACATAATCAAGCTGTCTATAAAGCCGGTTTGTATGCCAATTACTACGCCCTGCTGCTCATGCCCCTCACCAATCAATTGGGAAACCTGTTCGTGATCGTGCTGGCCGGGCTGGGGGGATTCCTGGCTTTGCGTCACCTCACAACGGTGGGTACCATTGCAACTTTCATCAGTTATGGGCGCAATTTTATATCACCCTTGCGGCAGTTGGCCAATATGTACAATTCTATCCAGGCCGCCCTGGCAGGCAGTGAACGGGTCTTTGAAATACTGGATACCCGACCAGAACCCATAGATGAACCCCGGGCTTATCCTCTTCAACAAGTGCATGGCCATGTTCTCTTTCAGGATGTTAAATTTGGCTATCAACCCGATATACCCATCATCAAGAACATGAGTCTCGAAGTCCAACCGGGCGAGACCATCGCCCTGGTTGGTCCGACTGGCGCTGGAAAGACCACCATCATCAACTTGTTGACCCGTTTTTACGATATCCAGTCCGGCAGCATTAAGATAGATGGTATGGATATCCGCACTATTAAAAGGGATGACCTGCGCCGTCAGCTTGGTCTGGTGNTNCAGGATACCTACCTGTTTTCAGACACCGTCATGGAGAACATCCGTCTCGGTCGGCTGGATGCCAGCGATGANGACTGCATTCAGGCCGCCAAATTGGCGGATGCAGATTATTTCATTCGCCAGCTCCCACAGGGCTACCACACCGACCTGGCCGAGCGTGCCAGCAACCTCAGCCAGGGACAGCGCCAGCTTCTGGCAATTGCACGAGCTATATTGGCCGATCCGGGTATCCTGATCCTGGATGAGGCCACCAGTAGCATTGACACTCGCACCGAAGTCCGCATCCAAAGATCCCTTCTACGTCTGATGGCCGGTCGTACCAGTTTTGTGATCGCCCATCGACTCAGCACCATCCGCGAAGCCAGCAGAGTCATCGTCGTCGATCACGGCGAGATCATCGAACAAGGCAACCATGTCGAGCTGCTTTCAGCCCGTGGCTTTTACTATAATCTTTACATGAGTCAGTTCAAGGGTCATGCCATCTAACATCTTTTTTTCCTTGCATCAATAAGAAACTCAATTTATTTTCATAGTTCATCACAAGGGGAAATTTCAGGTGAAAACTGCCTGCTCGTTTAATATTCATCGACTAAGCCATTAATTAAGCCTAATTAAGGTGTCTACCTTAGGGTTTTCAGGTGTTCATTGGATGACAGACTGCTCCGGAAACTGTATGCTCTGTTCAGTACCCATTTGCTAATTTTTGGGGAAATGATTTTTTTCTTTGCTCGCACCATACAGTACCTTATTTTGAGGTGGTCTATGAACAAAAAAGCACGTCGAAATCTTTTTTTTGGAATTGCAGTGGTTTTCTTATCAGGGACCTTCCTGGTAGCCATGACTCTGCACGCCCGTGCCCAGACAACTGCACTGGAAGCAGGTACGGTTGCCTGGGAAACAGCCCAGGCAGTCAGTCAAAGCGGCCCGGCGCTGGTGATTCCTCCGCCTAAACAGGAACCCTGCCTGTCCTGCCACATCACCGGTGAGAATAAAAACCTGTGGACACCATTGGGTCGCTGGGTAGTATTCGGCACCTTCGGACTCTTTTTCGTTTTTGGCATCTACCGTTCAGCTTCGGTCTGGACCCAGCGCAAGCAGTGGGTACCTCTCACAACCCGGGCTGTGGATTGGGTCGACGAGCGCTACGATATCAAAGAGCCAATGACAAAGATATTGAACAAACCTGTTCCCAAGTTTGCCCTCCGTTGGTGGTATTGCCTGGGCGGTATAACCGCCTTTCTATTTGTGGTACAGGGCATAACCGGCATCATGCTGGCTTTTTACTATAAACCCACCGCGGCCGAAGCCTACACCAGCATTCAATTTATCGAGAATGAAGTGCGCTTCGGCTCCGCCATCCGCATGATCCATGCCTGGTCCGCCAACGGTATGATCGTTCTGTGCATAGCCCACATGCTGCGAGTTTTCATCATGGGTGCTTACAAAGCCCCGCGTGAATTGAACTGGTTGAGTGGAGCGTTTCTCCTGCTCCTGACACTTGTCTTTGGTTTTACAGGCTATTTACTGCCCTGGGACCAGCGGGCATATTGGGCAACAACTGTTGGCACCGATATTGCTGGATCTGTGCCTGCCGTTGGCAACCTGGTGCTTGTCATGCTCAGGGTTGGTTGGGATGTCAGTGAAGCCACACTTGGGCGCTTCTATGGTTTACACATCATCATCACACCCCTTCTGACAGTAACCTTCATGCTGGCACATTTTATGATGATCCGCAAATTGGGCATCAAGAAACCGCTTTAGGAGACAATTATGTCGACTGTAAATCCTGAACAAGAAAAAGACAGTGTACCTTTCTATCCCGATCATATCCGCACTGAATTTTATGTGGTCATCGGGATCATGGTGCTGGTGGTCATCTTTGGGGTTTTGGGAATGCTCTTCCCTGTTGGTTTACAAGCCCCGGCCGATCCCCTGAATACCCCCCTCCACGTCAAGCCCGAATGGTATTTCCTGGCGCTGTATCAAATATTGAAATTCATACCTCCACAGATTTTGGGTATTGATGGACCGATGTTTGCAGTGGTAACCATCCTGCTGGCTGTGTTGGCTGTGATCTTTTGGCCATTTCTGGATAAAAAAGAGGACAGCCGCAAAGCTGTGCGTGTACGTTTTATTCTGACGGTCATTGGTGTCATAATTGCGATCGCCATGACAATTTGGGGAGAGGTAGGTTAAGATGAGCGATCTTACCAGGCGTGATTTTTTGAAATTATTAAAAGGCGCTGGTGCGCTGGCAGGTGTAGGTATGGTAGCTACCCCGGTTGTAGCCTACTTTTATCCTCCAAAGCTGGAAGAACTGCCCACCGAACCGGTCCTGGTCTGCCCTGAAGCGGAACTTCCCGTCGGGCAATCCAAAATAGTGAAATTCGGGCGCTACCCGGCCTTGATCATAAACCTGCCGGATGGACTGAAAGCTTACTCGGCAGTATGCACCCACTTCGCCTGCATCGTTAAATGGAATCCGGATACTAAACAACTTGAATGTCCGTGCCATGAAGGTTTTTTCAGTGTGGCAGACGGCAGTGTTACTTCCGGGCCGCCTCCCGCACCTCTCTTGGCGCTGGAGACCGAAGTAGTAGACGGACAGATCTATGTGAAGGTCGGAGGTGACGCATGACCACAGATGCTCTTCTCGACAGCCAAAAACCTGCTGCAGATCGATGGAAAAAACTTGGCCCGCAGGTGAAAGATTTTTTTGTGAACATCATCGGCCAGGTTCGTATTCTTAAAAAAGCTTATCCCGGGATCATGCACTTCCTCATTTTCTGGGGGGTTGTCACCCAGGTTCTTGGAACCATCATCAACCTTTTACAGATGAAACTCTTCCTGCCCTGGGAGATAACTACTTTCCCGCGCAACAACTGGTACCTGGCCTATGAGCTGGTTATGGATATTGCCGGCCTCTTCATCCTGCTGGGTGTGCTCATGGCCGCTTTCAGGCGCTATGTTTTGCGCCCCAAGACTCTTGAAACCCATTGGGATGATACTCTTGCCCTGGTGCTGCTCTTCCTGATTGCATTTATAGGCTTTACCAATGAAGGCATCCGCTTGTTGGTTACCAGCTCGCCCTGGGCACAATGGTCTCCGGTCGGCAACTGGGTGGCTGGATTGATGGGAAGTATGGGTTTCCCGATCGCTCAAGCCGCGGCTGTCCACGATACCCTGGTTTGGACGCATATCTCCTTCGCGTTACTGCTGGTAGGCTTGATTCCATTCACTAAAATGCGCCATCTTGTCAACACACCACTCAACATCCTGCTCCGCACCCGCCGCTCAGTGGGCGAGATCGAAAAGATTGAAGATATCGAAACCACCGAATTGCTGGGTGTGGGCAAGATAACCGAATTCACATCCCTGCAGCTGCTTTCCTTTGATGCCTGCCTGCGTTGTGGTCGCTGCGAAGAATCCTGTCCTGCCAACGGCAGTGGTATGCCTTATTCACCCAAAAACCTGATTCAGGGCTTGCGCAATTCCATGCTCACCAGCCTGGTGCACGCTGAAACCAATCCGGACAGTGACCTGACACCCGGTGTTTTAAGCGAGGAGTATGCCTG
>BS_KBA_SWE02_21mDRAFT_10000681_pt1 | contig 12877 bp, 8 predicted proteins | sample BalSeasSWE02_21m_FD_9196 | JGI IMG/M metagenome (IMG submission 9196)
AACCATAGCTCATAATTGTTTGTGTCTGACATGATGAAATATTCAGCATAAAAATAATGCTGGTGGCTTCTTTTTAAACCGTTTTTCGGATGTAGATCAGTTGAACAAACCGCATGTCCAGTAGGAGTAATAAGCACTGTAGTATTTTAATCCTAAGTAGTGTTTCATCCGGGCAAAAGATCGTGAGTTCTAGCCCGAATACCCGCTCAACTTCGGGCATTGAAACTTCAAATACCACCAATGTTAATAGGCAGTATTACTCTAAACCGTGCACTGTGAAAATACAATTATCTGATCTATAACCTCCAAGTTCTCTTTGAACACAATCCAAGAGTCATTGAGTATCGAAAGATCATATGAATTCTTTTTGACGGGAAAGATTTTGCACCATAGAATTGGTTATCCTGGTTATTGAAGAGTGAAAATAAATTAACCCTTTCTTTCAAAATTGTTAAGAACATTATTACTACAAAGACCTTCGACGTGTTAAAATCATTCTGGAGGCAAATTTAATCCATGAGCAAGGGATCCATTCTATACGTTGAGGATAACCCCGATAATCGCGTCCTAATGAGACGAGTTTTAGAATCGGAAGATTATTTGGTTTTCGAAGCAGAAAATGCTACGGACGCCATCAATCTTTTGGAAACACAAAAACCAGATCTCATTTTAATGGATATAAATATGCCAGATGTTGATGGATATACACTCACCGCCAAAATAAAGGCAATTCCAGGATTTGAAAAAACACCAATAATTGCTCTTACAGCAAATGTGATGCGAGGGGATCGAGAAAAATCAATTCAGGCAGGTTGCGATGGATACATACAAAAACCCATAGATATTGATAATGTCACTCAGCAAATAGAGCGTTATATAAGGAAAAAATAAGTATGCCGGAAAATAATATACCGCATCTCGGAAATGCGACGGAGACTCAACCAAGCATACGAAAACCGTCCATTCCAAAAGATACTACTGTGTTAGTTGTTGAAGATAATGTAACCAATTTTGTCCTGGTTGCTCGCATGCTTGGCTTTCTTGGTATTCATTGCGAATGGAAAACATCAGGTTATGAAGTCGTTGAATACGCAGATACTCTACCACGATTGGATTTGATATTGATGGATATTCGCCTGCCTTATGAAGATGGTTATGCTGCATTAAAAAAGATTCAGGCTTCAGATCGCATTAAAAACGTTCCAATTGTAGCCGTAACTGCTGATGCAAATATTGAGCAGCTTGAAAAAGCCAAACAATCAGGTTTTGATGGGTTTCTTGGTAAACCTCTTGATCCAGATAAGTTCCCAGATCAAATCAGCCGGATTCTCGCAGGCATACCTGTCTGGGAGATTGGCTAGAAATGGATAATTCTGAAGTAAAAAGAAAAGAACTTGCGAGACTTTTCAATACTGGCTTTAACATTGCATTTGCACACGATTACGAAGATATCTATCGAACAATTTCTCAATTATTTCAAAGCACGACCAGCGTTTCATTCTATCTTACCGCTGAAGGCGAATCATTAAAAATTCAAGCGTTCCACAATCCTCTTTCACCTCAAAAATTTTCTCCAATATTAAGCACAGGTTTCAAACCAGAAATCATCAAAACAATTATAAAGAATGGGGTGACCATAATTGAAAAAGAAAAATTTTCATCTCTCCCGAAAGAATTTCTTTCCCTAATCCAAAATTTCAATCTTCAAAAAATCGCATTATTTCCAGTCAAGAAAGAGAATGATAAATCCGATTATTTTTGCTTAGGAACTTTTTACAAACTATTTCCACCTGAAGAGCTGGAATTTTACATGATTTTTTCCGATCACCTTGGTCAAATTTATAAGCGAATAGATTCACAAAAAATTACAAAACTCCACAACGAAGAGCTTGAAGCCATCACACAAACCAGCCAACTTATTTCGATTTCAAAAGATTCGGAAGAATTATATAAAACGCTGCACACACAAATACAAAAAGCTATTGGTGATTATAGTTTTTTGATTGCTTTGTACGACTCATCCACAAATTCGATTCGAATACCATACATGTATGAAGATGGCCATATTTCCAGTATTGAATCTTTTCCTGTGGGCGAGGGATTAACTTCTATTCTCCTACGCACGTTGCAACCATTGTTGATTGTAAAAGATACAGAAAAGAAAGCTGCCGCATTAGGAGCAAAGATAGTAGGGAAAACTGCAAAATCATGGCTTGGTGTACCTCTTATTGTAGCTGGTAAGGCAACTGGCGCCATAATTGTCCAGGATACTGAAAATGAAGAAGCTTTTTCAGAAGATGACATGTTGCTATTGACAACTCTGGCATCACAGATTGCAGGGGCTATTCTCAATGTAAGGGTTTTGGATGAAACGCGAACCAGCGCCGTACAACTTCAAACAGCTGCTGAAATTGCCCGAGATATTTCGACGTCTCTCGATTTGGATGAGTTACTAATAAAAGCTGTAAATCTGATCCGTGAGAGATTTGAATTTTATCATTCAGCAATATTTATGATTGATCAAAGAAACGAATACGCCATAATTAGAGAAGCCACAGGGGATGCCGGCTTACAATTAAAAAAGGCTAACCATAAATTGGCAATAGGTTCAAATTCAATTGTCGGATATGTTTCTGGGGTTGGAGAACCACTAGTAGTAAACGATACATCTCGAGACACAACTTACTACGCTAACCCTCTCCTTCCCAAAACACGCGCAGAGGTCGGAATCCCTCTCAAAATCGGAAAAAGAATTCTAGGCGTGCTGGACGTGCAAAGTACACTGCCATATTCTTTTACAGAAGAAAAAATAAAGGTATTACAAATCCTTGCAGATCAATTATCGATCGCCATCATAAATTCTGAATTATTCAGTGAAACTCAGGAACATTTATCACAACATCGCCTTCTATATCATGTTACATCTGCAGCAGCGTCAAGCGCCTCTCTTGACGAAGCACTAAATAGCTCCGCTCAAGGCATCCAAGTTACATTGGGGGGAGATCGAGTTGTCATCCTTCTTTTGAACAAAGAAACCAATTCTCTGGAATTAAGATCGGCCGTCGGATATTCAGAGGACGTATTAAAAATTATAGTTCCCGTCGGAAGCGGTGTTACTGGCTGGGTTGCAGAAAACAAACAGCTGCTAAGAGTTAACGATGTAACAAAAGATGAGAGATATATTTCTTTGGGATCAAATGTTCGCTCAGAGTTAGCACTCCCCCTGATCTATCGTGGAGAAATACTTGGAGTGCTAAATGTTGAAAGTGACAGGGTAGATGCTTATAACGAAAATGATGAAGAGTTGCTTACAACCCTTGGTGGTAGCCTGGCTGCCATAATTGCCAACGCCAGGCTAATTGATCAAATTCGAGGTCAGGCAGATCGCGAAAGAATGCTATACGAAATTACTGAAAAAATTCGTCGATCTACGGATACCAAAACCATCCTGGCCATTACTGCTGAAGAAATCACAAACGTTTTAGGTGCAAAGCGAACTTATATAAAAATTGATCCAAAGGTTGATTGAATAATTTACTGGCAAATAATTGGTTTTCGACTAAAGGTAATTATTATGAAAACATCATGGTCAGATTATGAATTTTAGCAATCCTCTCAATATTATTACTTTACTTTTTCTTGTTTTTGGAAGCGTAATAATGGTTTTTGCTTCTTTTCAGACTGGCAAGGTTTTCAAAGCCAGCAAGACAAGTAAATACAACAGAAAATGGTTAGCGCTTTTAATACTTGTCGGTACATTTACATTGGCTTATTTTATTTCTACTCTATTGTTTTTGATTGGACAATCTAATTTATTAATTATTGCCTTCGGTTTAATTCTGTTNCTTGGNGCAATATTTGTTTACGTCACTATGCAATTAAATTTATCAACATTGCTTGAGATTTANGCAGCATCTACTGAGTTGAAAAAATATAGTGCCGATCTGGAAAAAATTATTGAGCAACGATCAAATACATTAAAGCGACGAATTAGTCAGTTGAGAACAGCAGCAGAAATATCTCAAATAATTAGCCTCTCTAAGAATAAGCAACACCAGCTAGACCAGGTAGTCAACCTGGTACAAGAACGATTCAATCTTTATTATGCAGGTGTTTTTTTGATTGACAAATATTCTCAATTTGCTTCTCTTAAAGCAGGTAGTGGTGAAGCTGGCAAGAAAATGATAATGGATAAACATCGGCTTGCCATTGAAGATAAATCAATGATCGGATGGTCAATTAATCATAAGCAAGCCAAAATCGCTCTGGATACTGGGGATGAGGCAATTCGTTTCAATAATCCCATCTTGCCCCTGACTCGCTCTGAGCTTGCACTCCCAATCATCCTCGGGACGAAGGTTATGGGCGCAATGACGATTCAATCTACCGAACCATCAGCTTTTGATCAAGATGATGTGATTGCTTTGAAAAACATAGCGGATACTCTCTCAATCTCACTAGAAAATGCATATTTATTTGGAGAATTAGAGCAAAGATTAGAAGAAATTCAGGCCAGCAACTCCCAATATTTATCGAGAGCTTGGGTCTCAAAAGAAGATCCTTCGAGTAAATTGGAATTTACTTACGAGAATCCACGCGAATTAATTGGCGATCAACTAATGACTATTGAAGTTCCACTTATTTTACGAGATAGGATAATCGGTCAGCTTGCAATCGACAGTAATTCCGAATGGAATGAAGAAGAGAAATCATTTATAGAAAAAATAGCCACTCAAGCAGCGTTAGCTTTAGAAAATGCCAGACTCCTGGAAGATAGCAAAGACATTGCGACGCGCGAGAGACTTGTAGCGGAAATATCAAACAAGGTTTGGACGGCTCCAAATACAGATGCAATTCTTAAAACAGCAGTCAGGGAAATCGGACGAGTATTAAGAGCCGACGAAGCAACCATAGAACTTGAATTCTCAAATCCTGATGGCGATCCTGGTCTCAGAGGTGTAAAGTGACTTGGCTGCGAAAGCGTAGTCTTCGTTTTAAAATTAGTTTTGCGATCATTGTCGGTCTCACGGCAATTTTTAGTATTGTCCGTTACGGAGTTTCTCAGTATTTACAATCAAATTTATGGAACTACCAGGTAAATTCAGCCTTGGATCTCAATACCTCAATTGCCCTCCAATTAGAAGAATTGATGGTTGCAAATGAATGGGACAAGGTTCCTTTGATGCTAAAAAAAATGAGCAACAAATCCTGGCGTACTGAGATCAATGATATAGCTTTATTTAATGACCAATACAAGTTAGTTGCGTTTGAAGGTGAATTCCTAATGGATAACCCTGTCCAACAAACAGATGTAGAAGTATCTGATCTTAAGGATCCAGCATGTTGGGTATGCCATGAAATTCCACCTGAGGAAAGACCAACCATGGTTTTATTGAACATAAATGGCCAAGAAGTAATGCGTAATTCCGTACCCCTTTATAACAAAGCAGAGTGCAATGTTTGCCATGGCACAGAAAATTTAGTTTTAGGTGATAGCATCATTGATATTAATTTATCAAGCTATCGAAAGACATCTTCTCTGGTTTTGGCAGGTATAACTGGGGGAGGAATTTTAGCGATCATCGCGATTGCTGTTTTATTATCATTTTCAATTAATAAGATCATGCTCCAACCAATTGGAGACCTTCTTAAAGCAATTCAAACGGTCTTAAGAGGCGATTATAACCCTACTATTCGGGTCCGATCCGAGGATGAAATCGGTAAGTTGAGTCTAGCTTTTATATCTTTGACAGATCAATTACGGAGTTTTATTGGTAACCTTGAACAAAAGGTTGTTGATCGCACAAACACCTTGGAACAACGTTCAATCCAGCTCAGGTCAGCAGTTAGTATTGGTGGTCAAGCCATAGCGATGCGCAATTTAGATGATCTTACAGAAAAAATTACCCAAATAATTAGCAATGAATACGAATTTCAAATTGTAAATTTATTTCTTATCGATGATCAAAATGAGAATCTAGTACTGGTTGGATCAAACAATGAAATTGGTACCAACCTTATCAGCTCTGGATTAAGAGTAAATTTAAATGAAAAAGGATTTTTGCAAATGGTAATAGCCAACGGCGAGGCGGCTGCTTTTCCCTCAGATAAGGAAGGGTCAAGTATTCATAATTTATTTGAGTATTTCAAATCGCCATACGGATTCGCCGTCCCGTTGAAAATTGGAAAAAATAATATCGGTTTATTAGATATTCAGGGTATCACTATTTCCAGCTTTAGTGAAGATGATTTGGTTTCAATACAATTACTTGCGAATCAGATCGCAGTCGCGGTTGATAATGCCAGGCTTTTATCAGAAAATAAAGATAATCTTATGCAATTAGAATCTGTTATCGGTGCTGCTACTTATGATGCATGGAGTAAGAGAATCTCACAAAGAGTCAACTCTTTCAAGTATTCATCCACAGGAACAGTCAAAGAAACTCAGCCTAAATCGAAAGAAATTGCGTTGGAGGAATCCAGTAAAACTAACACGATTGAAACCCAAATCTCTCTGAAAGGTCAAAAAATTGGCATTATCACAGTCAACCGCGCAAAGGATAATCCATGGCAAGAATCTGAGCAGTTATTGATGGATGATATTGCAAGTCAGGTTGCACTTGCTCTCGAAAACGCAAGGATTTTGGAAGCAGCTCAAAGAAAAGCAGCTCAGGAACTAGTGATAAGTGAACTTTCGGCCACTCCGGAAACCGATAGCATTCTAAGAAATGCGGCAGAAATTCTTGGCAAGCTTTTAGGTAACTCAAAGGTCACAGTAAAACTCCAAAGTAATGATGAGGGGTCTGATAGTTTTGAGAAAAGTGAGGATAAGTGATGCCCAATCAACAACGCAGGAAAAGTCCTCATATCAAAAATAATAACCTTAGGACGACAGGAAAATTATTCTCCGGCTTTTCTTTGCGAACAAAATTAATTATCGGTAATCTGGCCATCACAATTATTGTAATTATTACCCTTGGATCTTTTATGTATTACAGGTCTTCTCAATCGAATAAATTTTTATCAGATCAATATAAAGCAAGTGTAATTCTACAAACTGAAAGCAATCTGGCTGATATTGTCGAAAGAGAAGCCTTTTCTCAAAATGATTTTTTTTCAACCATTAAAAAGAACATATCACTAATAGGCAAAACAACGGAAAAACTTTTTAGTCAAGAACGGATACTGGGGAGTGGGAACTACTGGAATGCAAGCGATTCGCTGATTAGACTAGATCAGGGGAGCTGGGACAATGCCGATTCCGAAGTAAGCTCAATATTCATTCCATCTTTTACACCAATAAACGAAAAGCTTATCAGCGAATTAAATACACTAAAACTATTAGATTATAGTATTCCGACAATACTGCAGGAAAATTCTGAGATTGTAGCGATTTATTTCGGTGGAATTAATGGTGAAACAATTTATAACCCAAACATTGATCTTGCAGGAATAGTGCCCCATGATTTCAATGTAGTATCACGCCCCTGGTTTATCGTCGCAAGCCCTGAAGAAAATCCTTTGAGAGAATCGGTTTGGTCAACACCATATTTGGATGCTGCCTTAAACGGGTTGGTTATAACTTGCAGTCTTCCAATTTATGATGCTTTTGACCACTTTCGAGGAGTTGTGGCAATTGATGTAAAGTTGAATAATATTGCAGATATGGCATCTAAGATCCATGTAGGTCAATCTGGGTATGCCTTTATTATCGATAAAAAAGGCCGAATCATCGCAATGCCGCCCGAAGGATATTCTAACTTTGGGTTTTCTCCTGAAGAAATTGCTTCAGGGGATACTATTAACCAAAGTATATTAGAAAAAATCTCATTAGATTTGTTTCCACGTTTGGCTGAAATGGCTGCAGGGCGAGATGATATCCGCATTATATCGATCAACAAGATCGATTACTACCTCGCCCATCACTATATTCCGTCTGTGGGCTACAGCCTCGGAGTCTTGGTCCCAGTTGCCGAAATGCAATCCCTTTTTATTCAGACTAACGAGGCATTAACCAGACAAAATCAACAAACGATTATTAATGTGGGTATTGTGATTCTTAGTGTTCTTATTCTCTCTCTTTTTGCGACCATATTTATTGGTAATCAATTGACAGTCCCGTTAATTCATCTTACGCAAACTGCCAATAAGATTGCAGATGGAGATTTAGCAGCAAAGGCAACCATTTTTACACACGATGAAATAGGCGTGCTCTCTGAAACAATCAATTCCATGACGACAACTCTTCAAGGGATGATCACTTCGCTGGAAGAACGTGTTGAAGAACGCACTATTGACCTCTCACGACGGGCAGGACAATTGGAGGCTGTGGCAGAGGTTGCCCGTGATATCGCGTCTATTCAAGATATTGATACGCTACTTCCCGCCATTACCCAGTTGATCAGCAGAAAATTTGGCTATTATCATTGTGGCGTTTTTCTGTCAGATACGAATAACAAGNNTCAAATCTTGAAAGCTGCTAGCAGTGAAGGTGGAAATTTGATGCTCAAGCGTGGACATCAGCTACGAACGGATGAACACAGTATAGTTGGTTATACAGCATTTCTTGGCGAGCCTCGCATCGCCCTGGACGTTGGCGCTGATCGGGTATTCTTCAATAACCCCGACCTACCTGATACCCGATCTGAGATGGCACTTCCATTAAAAATTGGTAAAGATGTTATTGGGGTTTTGGACGTACAAAGTGAGCAAAAAGGAGCGTTTTTAGCGGATGATATAAATACACTTGGAACTCTTGCTGACCAGATATCAATCGCTATTCAAAATACTCGTTTGCTAGCGGATTCTAAACAATCATTATTAGAGTCAAGAGAAAGTTTTAAAAAATATATTAGTAACGAGTGGAAGGACTACCCAGACCAAGTTAAGACTATTGGATATACTTTTGACCAGGATCATATAAAACCATTACAAGGATTAGATATTCAAAATCGAATGAATAATGATGGGGTTGAAGAAACCAAAAATGCTGAATTGAATACAATGAAACAAAACCCGACGGTCTCCTTCCCCATCCAAATACAGGATCAAGTAATCGGAATTATTAATGTTCAACCATCAGATAGTGAAAGAAAATGGACCGAAGAAGAGCATAATTTAATTAAAGCCGTTGCCGAACGAGCCGCTATCGCCTTGGAAAATGCCCGCCTGCTTGATATTACCCTTAAAAAAGCATCCAAAGATCAAGCAATTACAGAAATAACAACAAAAATTGGCACATCTGTTGATTTCCAAAATATATTAAAAATTGCTGTGGAGGAACTTGGTAACACAATCTCAGATTCTGCCGTATCCATTTACCTTCAAGAAAATGAATAACGAAGGATTTATATAATTATGGAACAAAAGAAAGTAAGCAGCGTTGGTCCGCATAAAATAAATTTGACATATCGTTATGCTATCACTTTCGGGATTTTGAGTATCTTAGTATCCGGTGTTACTTTAATCGTTTCCAATAATAAAATAATTTTTCTAGTTATCTTTCCAATGATCGCAATAATAAGTTGGTTTGTTGGAAAAAAATTAGCAAATCCTATTTTTGAAATTATGTCAAATTCACAAGATATATTAGGTGGAATTGATAGCCAGATTAAAGAGATCAATACGAAATCACCTGAGATAAATCGAATAAGTGAAAATTTAAATTTACTAAACGAGCAGGTAAAGACCAAGACGAAAGATCTTGACAATAATATTATCCTACATAAGAGAGAACTTGAAGAGCTTAAGAAAAACCACCAGCGACGGATCGAACAATACAAAGCAATCAGTGATGTTGCCAGAGCTATTGTTTCATTGGAAAATCCTGAGAATATCCTTCCAAGGATTGCCCGATTAATTAGTGAGCAATTCGGATATTATCATGTAGGTATATTCCTACTCGATAAATCACAGAAAACCGCTTATCTAAGGGCAACAAATAGCGATGGCGGAAAAAGGATGCTTACAAGAGGTCACAATCTTGAAGTAGGTAAAGTAGGCATTGTTGGATTTGTAACACAGAGAGGAACAGCCCGTATTGCATCAGATACCGGCGAAGATGCGGTATTCTTTGACAATCCCGACCTGCCCGATACGCGGTCCGAAATGGCTTTACCACTGATCATTGGCGATAAAGTAATTGGCGCACTGGATATTCAGAGTACAGTCACTAATGCATTTACGCAAGAAGATGCTTCATTATTGCACACATTGGCTGACCAGATTGCTTTAGTAATACAGAATTCAGATTTATACGAAGAAGCTCGCAAATCGCTTAAGGATCTTGAAGCTATCAATCGAAGGTACATTAATAGTGCATGGAGAAATCTGCCAAAAGAAAATGAGTTATTCGGGTATTCATTTAACTCGGAGGGATCAGCTCCAATAAGGACACCTATTGAATCAGGGAAGCAAATCAATAGTGAATTAAATAGTAACTCCTTGTCTATACCTATTCAATTAAGAAATGTGACAATTGGTACGCTGAATATAAAGAACAACAATAACCTGAAATTTACAGATGATCAAGTTGACCTTGCGAGAGCAGTCGCCGACAGAGTAGCGATATCTCTGGAAAACGCCCGTTTGCTGGAAGAAACTTCACGGGTTGCTCAACGCGAGCGTTCTGTAGGTGAAATTACGACGAAAATTAGAAGCGCAAATGAACCACAAGAAATGATCCAAACTGCTCTCGATGAATTAAAACGAATTCTTCAAATTGATCAGATAAGGATTTCATCGATAAATTCAAACAAAAAATCTGGAGACCAATGACGTGAATTCTAAACATATAACCAATCCTGGTCACCGAACACAATAGAGCTGGATTTATAATGGCAAATATAATAGCGGTTTCAAATGAAAAAGGCGGGGTTGCAAAAACAACTTCAGCTTTATCGCTTGGTGCTTCTCTTGCGGAGATCGGACTTCGTGTACTATTAATCGATCTTGATCCCCAGGCGAACTTAACTTTAGCTCTTGGATACGAACCAGCTAAATTGGAATTCACAATTAGTGATGTAATTCTAGATTCTGTATCAACAATACAGAATCCATTAGATACTTCTCTCCCTAATCTTTTTCTAATTCCAGCGAATTCAAGCTTGGAACAAGCTGAATGGGCAATCACCCCATCCAAGAATAATAAGAACAGGTTACGACAGGCTATTGAAAGATCTGATCACCTGTTATATGATTTTATTTTCATCGATTGTCCACCATCTTTAGGCATTAGCACTCAATTAGCTCTCACGGCAGCAAATCTATTGATAATTCCCACTCAATCTGAATTTTTTTCTGCATATGCTTTACGTAACATGATGACGTTGATACGTGACATAAGAGAAGAATCTAATCCAAATTTGGCTTATCGAATCCTAATTACGCTGTACGACCGTCGTAATCGAGCTCATCGTGATATTCAAGCTCAACTTGAAATAACTTTTGGGGAGGGGCTTTTTAAAACAATTATTGAAGTCGATACAAAATTGCGCGAAAGTCCCATAATTGGGCTTCCTATAACTTTATATAAACCTACCAGCCGCGGTGCTTTGCAATACCGCAATTTGGCGGAGGAGTTAATAATATATGTCGAAAAAACAAATTCAGAATCGGCTTAATAAGTTGTTTGATAATCTTCAGCCGGCTGAAGATTATTCGAAGGATTTACTAAAAACACAAACCGATAAGCCGGTTTCCCATTCCAACAACAAGTCAATATCAAAACCCATTCTTGATGAATTCCATCATCAGACTGACACTACTTCCATTCCATCAGAAAAATTAACAACTGACACGCAAACACAATATGGCTCTGTCGATAGTTTGGTAAGTACTCTCACCCTCCCTTTTAGAATGGATACCGAGAGCTGGGGAGTCCTTGAAATTGAGAGTTCCCCGGACCAGCGAATTCTTTCACAAGATGATCAGCAATTAGTAAAACAAGTAGTAGATCAATTGGCACTTGCCCTCGAAAATGCCAACCTTTTTAAACAAACCCAGATTCGTTCTGAAGAATTGGCAATACTAAATGAGATGGGTCATGCATTCACATCCAACCTTGATGTGAATGCAATCATTGAAAATATATATCGGTTTTCATCGCGTTTATTGGATGCAGATAATTTTTATATCGCTCAATACGACAATGAAATTGATGAGGTCACTTTTCCGTTGGCGATTGAGTATGGAAAANGTGTCTCTTACCCATCCCGAAGAAGTGGCAAAGGACTGACTGAGTATGCTATAAAATTAGGTCAACCTTTATTGTTGGATGACAATGTTTCTGAGCGATCCTCGGAATTAGGGGTTGATGTGATTGGCAGCGAATCTCAATCCTGGTTTGGAGTACCAATGGTTTTGGGGGAAAAAGTAACGGGACTGATCTGTGTCCATAGTTACACTCAGCCAAAAGCATTCTCATTAAATTCTCAGAATTTATTAACAGCAATAGCCGGACAAGCTGCAATCGCACTTCAAAATGCCAGGCTTTTCGATACAACAAAAACTTCTGAAATCCGTATGCGCAGTTTAATTGAAAATGCACCTGAAGCTATTCTTGTAATTGACACTTCCTCAGGTTTTATCTCAGACCCAAACACAAATGCCATCCAGCTTTTTGGAACAAACAAGGAGACTCTTGTAACAAAAAGCTTGCTTGATTTTTGCCCAGAAAAACAAACCGAAGAAATATCATCTAAAGATTTACTCCAGGAAAATATTAACAATGTAATATCAGGTGGATCGCCTGTTTTCGAATGGGTATTAAAACCACAATCTGGTAAATTAATCTCTTGTGAAGTACGACTTGCTCACCTCCCGGGGTCCTTACAATTAGTCCGTGCAACCATAACAGATATCTCGGTTCGAAAGGCAG
>BS_KBA_SWE02_21mDRAFT_10000682_pt1 | contig 12857 bp, 10 predicted proteins | sample BalSeasSWE02_21m_FD_9196 | JGI IMG/M metagenome (IMG submission 9196)
ACTGGGGCCCTTAAACCATGCCTGTTAAGCCAAAGATTGCCCTTTACTGGTGTTCAAGTTGCGGTGGATGCGATGAGTCGGTTATCGATCTTTCCGAAGATCTTCTGGCGCTCTCAATGGGCGTAGATATCGTTTTCTGGCCCCTTGCCATGGACGGCAGACGAAAGGATCTGGAGGCGCTGAGTGATGGTGAAATGGCTCTGAGTTTGATTAACGGCGCCGTAAGGATGCATGAACAGGCCCATATGGTCATGCTGTTGCGACGAAAATCAAAACTTGTATTTGCCCATGGCACATGCGCTCACCTGGGCGGCATTGTGGGGCTGGGCAATTTCCATAGTGTTCAGGCGCTTCTGACACGATCCTTTGTGGAAGTCCCAACGGTGAAAAACCCTGACGGAATTCTACCGGGCGGGCCAGGGGAAGGTTCGGGGAAAGAACCGAAACTTTCCGGATTTTTTGACAAGGTCATGACCCTGGACCAGGTGATTGACGTGGACGCTTATGTTCCCGGATGTCCGCCCCCCCCTGAACTTTTAGGCGAGGCCATAGGGGCGGTACTTGAGGGAAGGCTTCAGGAAAGGGGTTTTGTATTCGGCGACAGGAAGGCACTTTGTCATACCTGTCCCCGCCGGGACAGCTACCCTGAGAGAATAGGGGTAAAAAAGTTTAAAAGGGTGCATGAAACCGAGTGGGATTCGAAAAAATGCTTTCTGCCCCAAGGGGTCATTTGCCTTGGACCCGCAACAAGGGGAGGATGCGGCAGCCGCTGTATCCAGGCCAATATGCCCTGTCGAGGCTGTTTTGGCCCCCTTGACAATATGGAAGACCATGGAGCCGCTATGCTGTCTTTTCTGGCTTCCATGATAGATGCCGACCGGGAAAATGAAGTCAGGCGGATTACGGATTCAATCCCTGATCCCGGAGGACTTTTTTATCGGTACAGCGCGCCCCGGTCGATTCTGGGTGCCGGAAAAAGGACTGAAACATGACCCGCAGAATTGTCATAGATCCGGTTACCAGGTTGGAAGGCCATGGAAAAATCGAGATATGCCTTGACATTGAAGGCCAGGTTGATCATGCTTTTTTTCAGGTTCCGGAGTTCAGGGCGTTTGAGAAATTCTGCGAAGGCAGGGCGGCGGAGGAGATGCCGACCCTTACCCAGAAGATTTGCGGGGTATGCCCCACGGCTCACCACATCGCATCCGTTAAGGCGCTGGATGATCTTTTTAAGGTTGAACCCACAGAGGCGGCAAAAAAAATCAGGGAGTTGATGCACACAGCCTTTATCTATGAAGACCATCTCCTGCATTTTTTCTATCTCGGGGGGCCGGATCTTTTTATGGCTTCCAATGACAAGGGGTTCGGGCGAAATATCTTTGGTGTGATTGGCAAACTGGGGAAAAAGATCGGGAAAAAGGTTATTGAGATTCGAAAAAGGGTTCGCGGACTCAATGCCCTGATCAGTGGCAGTCCGCTCTATCCGGTTTGCGGGCTGCCCGGCGGCGTGTCAAAACCCATATCCGAGGAAGAGAGGGCCGGAATAAAGGAGATTGCCCGGGATGCCCTGGCGTTTGCGAGGTTATGCCTGAATATTTTTGAAGAAGAGGTTCTGGCAAACCGGGGATACCTTGATCTGATGCATTCCGAGGCGTATTCCCTTCAGACCTATTACATGGGAATGGTTGACCGGAAAAATCACGTCAGTTTTTATGATGGTGAAATAAGGATTGTTGATCCCGATGGCGCCGAGTTTGAAAAATTTGCTGCGGTTGATTATTTGAATCACTTGGAAGAACGGGTGGATGCTTGGAGTTATATGAAAACGCTCTATCTGAAAAGCGTTGGATGGCATGGGCTCCATGATGGAAAGGGAAGCGGGCTGTACAGGGTTGGTCCCCTTGCCAGATTAAATGCCTCCGACGGTATGGCCACTCCTCTGGCACAACAGGAATATGAACGGATGTTTGATGCATGCGGGGGAAAACCCGCTCACAACACTCTGGTTTATCACTGGGCCCGGCTTGTTGAAGTCCTGTTTGCGGCGGAGCGGATGAGTGAAATCGCCTGCCATGATGACCTTACCGACCCGGCGATAAGAAATATGCCGACACAACTCCCACATGAAGGCGTGGGAGCCTGTGAAGCTCCGAGGGGGACCCTGATTCATCACTATGAAACAAATGAAGAGGCTATCATTCAAAAGCTGAATCTGCTTGTTGCCACCCAGAACAACGCGGGCGCCATAAGCCTGTCCGTTGAAAAAGCGGCCCGGGCCTTCATAAAAGGAGGGAACGTTTCAGAGATAGCCCTGAGCCGGATTGAAATGGCTTACCGAGCCTATGATCCGTGTCTGGCATGTGCGACCCACTGATGACCTGTTTAAAGGAGATAAAATAATGGAGATCGAAGTTCTTGATACGCTGGGTATGAAATGCCCGCATCCCATCCTTAAGATTGCGGTGAGGGCTCCGGATATGAACTCTGGTGATATTCTTGAGGTATTGGGAGATTGCCCCACCTTTGAAAGAGATGTGCGTGTGTGGTGTGAGCGGCTGGAGAAAACTTTTCTTTCAATCAGAGATGAGGGGAGTGGCAGGAAAAGAATTCAGATCCGGTTTTGAGGTTCTGCGGCCTTTGTTCAGAGAATCGGCAGGGAATTTCAAAAAAACAACAGAGGATAGGCGGCAACATGACGGATAAAATAAAATGCTGGGAAATGTTTAAATGTCAGGAAAAAGACTGTCCCGCTTATCAATCCCGGCAACCGTATTGCTGGTTGGTGAAAGGTACCCGATGTCGCAATGGAATTCAGGGAGATTTCTTAGGAAAGGTGGACTTGTGTGTTGCATGTGAGGCCTTCCGCGGAAATATGGATTTGGCAGCCATGGAAGCGTCATTCAATATCATTTCCGAGCAATTTTCCCAGGCAAGAAATGCGCTTGAAGAAAGAGATCGGGAGCTGGAAAACATCAGTCTGGAGATGGCGCTGGGGCTTTCAGAGGTTTTCGACGCATTAAAGAAGATTTCCTCCGGGGATCCGATGGTCAGAATCCCGGAGGTTTCCAGCCTTGAACTGATTTCTAAATTGAAGAAAATCGTAAACAAGACTGCCGAAAATATGGGTGATATGGTCGATCTGTCCCACGAGTTTGCCATGGGATTGGCCGAGCATTTCGATGTGCTGCACCGTGTAACAAAGGGTGACCTGATGGCACGGGTTCGTGGGGAATCCAATGTGGAACTCCTGGAATCTCTCAAGAATGTGACCAACCAGATGATCAAGAGTGTGTATGAGGAAATCAATGAGCGAAAACAGGTAACAATCGATCTGCGCAGGAGTGAAGAAAAATACCGGACCCTCATTGAGAATATTCAGGATGGCGTCTTTATTATCCAGGAAAATAAATTTCTGTTTGCAAATGATGCTTTGGCCAAGATGTCCGGGTATTCTTTAGAAGAAATCATCGGGATGGAATTTCAAGTGCTTGTGGCGCCGGAAGACCTGAACATGGTGGCAGGGCGTTACAGGCGGCCGCAGGCGGGTGAAAGCGTGGAAAAGGAATACGAATTCCGAATGCTTCACAAAGATGGCAGAACCCGTGTTTACCTGAATCTAAACATAGACACCATCATCTATAAAGATAGGATTGCGAGCATCGGGACGGTCAAAAATATTACCGAAAGGAAACTGGCCGACATGGAAAAACGTGAACTCGAGGCCAGACTTCAGCATTCAGAGAAAATGGAAGCTATTGGAACACTTGCAGGAGGCGTAGCCCATGACTTGAATAATATCCTTTCGGGAATCGTTTCCTATCCTGAAATCCTTCTGCTGGATTTACCGGAAGACAGCCTTTTGCGAAAACCGATACTCACCATGAAAAAATCCGGTGAAAGAGCCGCAGCAATTGTGCAGGATCTCCTCACCCTGGCGAGGAGAGGCGTCGCTTCGAAAGAAATCGTTGATTTAAACCGAATCGTTACCGAACATTTTCAAAGTCCGGAATATGAGATGCTTCTTACCTTTCATCCTGGTGTTGAATTCGAGGCCTCCCTCGCGGACGATCTCCTTTACCTTATGGGTTCGTCGGTTCATCTTTCCAAAACGGTAATGAACTTGATTTCCAATGCGGTCGAAGCTATGCCCGACGGCGGTAAAGTTTGTGTTTCAACGGAAAACCGATATATCGACAGTCCCGTGAAAGGTTTTGAACATGTGAAAGAGGGCGACTACGTGGTCCTTACCGTAGCCGATTCGGGCGTCGGCATTTCTCCCAAAGATATACAAAAGATATTTGAGCCCTTTTACACAAAAAAAGTCATGGGGAGAAGCGGAACCGGCCTGGGAATGGCTGTGGTGTGGGGGACGGTCAAAGACCACGGCGGATATATCGATGTTCAGAGTCTGGAAGGAAAAGGAGCTGTTTTTACTTTGTATTTTCCCGCAAATAGGGAAGATTTACCAAGAGAAAAGCTGCCGTTTGCTATGGTAGACTGCAGGGGGCATGGGGAATCTGTTCTCGTTGTGGATGACGTGGAAGAGCAGCGGATTATTGCTACCGCTATTTTGTCAAAATTAGGGTATCTTGTTGCGGCCGTTTCGAGTGGAGAAGATGCTGTGGAATACATCAAGGAAAATCCCGTTGATCTCCTTGTACTGGATATGATTATGGGAATCGGAATGGATGGGTTGGAGACTTTCCGGGAAATAACCAAATGGAAGCCCGGGCAGAAAGCCATTATTGCGAGCGGGTTTTCAGAAACATCAAGGGTGAAAGGGGCACAGCGCCTGGGTGCAGGAGAATACGTAAAAAAACCCTACACCATGGAAAAGATAGGCTTTGCCGTCAGAAAAGAACTGGATAGGAGGTCTGTTTAAATCTGTGAGAAATGCTCTGCGGAGAAAACATGCGCATATAATCCCGCCACCCACTGTTTCCCGTCCTGGGTTACCTTGAGATACCTTACTGCTTCACCGATGAAGGGTTTGACCACGTTCCAGAAAAAACCGGCATACCCTTTACGCATATCTCCCGGGTTTTTGTATCCGATTTTTTCATTGGCGCCAAACTGTTCGAATTCGTAAAAAAGGGCTGGAATCTTTCTGATATAGTCGGGATCGCCAAGCTGGCCAATAAAATCTGCTGCACGAACCAGACCTGCATAGCAGGCTGTATCCTTATAGGCCGGATCATCGGGAGGGGGAAAGCGTGTCATTTCTATGTAGGAACAGACCAGATCCACATCCATGATGTCCACAAGCATTTTATCTGTGAATCTTTCACGTACGAATTGTTGTCCCCGATCTACGTGATAAGGCGTCAGTGCCGCATCCGTGCTGCCCGGGGGAAGTTCTACGGTTTCATCGCCGATTCCGGTTGCACAGATTCCCTCTCTATCTCGTCTGCAGATGCCGCTTACATATCCGATATCATGACATAACAGGGCTGTAATCATATTCACCCAATCACGGGGTGTTACGCCCCCATCTATCAGATGCTTGCCAACCAGGATTTGCTGGCCGACGTTAGTAACCAGCATTGTGTGCTCCATATCGTGATACAGCATGTCCGAATTGGCAATATTTTCCAGGGCGAAACGAGCAAGCCAGGCGATAAATCCGCTGGCCCCGGCATCAAGGGTACCGTAGGCTTTCTTGAATTCAAGTTCAATACGAGCGGAAAATTCCTCAATGATGAGGAATCTAAAGTTCAGCAGCATGGGGGGCTCCTAATTAAGATAACCAATGATTATATTTGCAAAATGTAGAGTAACTTCAGCTGAATGTCAAGGATAAAACAAAAGGGGCTGTAATGCACATTGAAGCTTTTCATTCCGGGAAGAATCTGATAAGGATAGGAACATGTTTTCGGGTATCCGTCTCTTCATGAAAAACTGCTCCCCAATTCTTGGGACTCTCCGCTGTTTGTCTGTGCGTCAGGCGTGCCTTGTTTTTCTTCTCCTGCTGTTATCTGTCCTGATCTGTGCGGCAGTGCATGCAAGGGCTCCTTCCACCTATACGGTGAAACGGGGGGATACTCTGAGCGACATCGCCCTGGCTCACAGGGTTTCGGTGGAGCAATTGTGCCGGTGGAACAATATTAGCGGGCACAAGATCCTTGCGGGTCGGCGGCTTGCCCTGTGGCCGGATTCACGGTCCACTTATTATGTGGTCAATAGCGGGGATACCCTCTCTGAAATTGCCCTCTCGACTGGAGTCTCTCTCTCTTCCCTTTGCCGTCTGAATCAGATTTCAAACGACCGTATCTACCCCGGACAGAAGCTCAATCTCCAGCCGGATGAAGGCCGGGAATCTCCGCCTCTCATCCATGTGGTGAGAAAGGGCGACACGCTCTGGGATGTTGCACAGGCCTACGATCTCAGCGTTTCGGAACTCAAAGAGATGAATGGGCTGAAAACGAGCGGGATTACCCCGGGTATGCAGCTGAAGGTGGGGGAAGCATCGAAGGAAGCCGAATCTGAGGATGAACCTTTTGAATATGTAGTAAAGAAGGGAGATAGCCTTTCTGTTATTGCGGAACGATTTAGTGTCGGCCTCAGCCTCCTTCGGCAGTTAAACCATTTGAAAAGCGACCGGATTCAGCCGGGGCAGAAATTGCAGCTTCGACCTTCTTCTCTTGAGGAAGCGGTTCATGTTGTTCGTGCTGGTGAAAATCTATCTTCCATTGCCATGAAATACAAAATGAATCTGCAGGATCTGGTGGCTATCAATGGCATTGAGGGCAGCAAAATCCTTGTGGGGCAGAAACTGCGGCTTAAAACAACCCCGGCACACATTCATATGGTGGAGCGTGGAGATTCCCTCTGGGAGATTGCACGTGCTTATGGGATGGCTGTGAAGGAGCTGAAAGAACTCAACGGACTGACTGCGGATCAAATCTATCCGGGTCAGGAATTACGGCTGGGAAGTAAACCACCTTTAACCCTGGATGGCTATACGGTCAAGCGGGGGGATTACCTGAGCCGGATCGCACGCCTGCACCAGATGAGCGTTTCCGAACTGAAACAGTTAAATGAGCTGAGCTCTTCCGTAATTTATCCCGGCCAGAAACTGAAAGTAAATCCTATTCTCCGCAAAAGTCACGAATGGTCTGCAATGGGTGAAATGAGGTGGGATAAACTCATAAAATCCATCAGGGGCCTTCAGAAAATCCCTGCCGAAAACGGACCTTACTACGGGAGCAGTCCGACAGCACTTCTGCAGGGAAGCGCTTCCTATTACGAGGGGTCTTCCCTATCACTGAGCAGAAGCTACCACCAGGCGATAAAGTTGTGGGGCGCTTTTGACCAGGCAGTTGGACAAATGGGCCGCTTGAGCAGTGATCTCAAGGGGTGGCATTTCGTGCTGGACCCCGGCCATGGAGGCCTGGATCCCGGGGCGGTGGTTGAGCATGTTGACGACAATGGCAACAGGGCCTATGTGGTAGAAGATGAATATGTATATGATGTAGCCCTCAGGGTTTACATGATGCTGCGAATGCACGGCGCGAAGGTTACCATGACTCTGCTGAGCCCCAATCACCTCATCCGTGCCTCCAACCTCATTGAACATACGTTCGTCAATGAAAAAAATGAGGTGTATAACAGCGCGGGTTTTAACAGAGGAAACAGTCGCTCACACTGGCCCAATGGAGGTCGAAACGGTAATCTTTCACGCCGCGTGAAGATCTCCAGAACAGTGTTTAAAAACGTCCCCAAGAAACGGAGCATATTCCTCTCTTTTCACGCCGACATTGACGACCGGTCACCGGAAGCCCCCCTGGTGTTGTACTACGAGAACAGAAGAAGCCGCAGGGTAGACGTCCCTTCACGAGAATTTTCCCAGGCTATTCTTTCCGCGCTTGGGGCCGGCGCATATGTCCGGGGCCAGAATCTCGCGGTATTGAGAAACAATCCGGCCCATGTGAAAGTTTTGCTGGAGCTTCGAAATCTAGCATACACGGACCATGCCTGGGCGTTGCGCTTTGAAGAGTTACGACAGCGAGATGCCGAAAAAGTGGTTCAGGGAATCCTGAATTATGTCGGGCAATCGGGGTGAAAACAGCAGGCGTTTCCTTTTTCAGGAAACGGCAAGGAAGTCTATCTGGCAGAAGTTCTTTTGCCTGTGTTTTTTTTGCCACAGTTTCTCTTGAAAGAGGCTTTTTGCGGGCCTGCTTGTGAACGATGAAAATATAAAAATAGCATACGTATCAAATGGATAGTCGAATTGAAATGCTTTTTAAACGCAATTGGCAATTTATGGCACGACATTTGCTAAACAAATGGAAAACATCTTTCTGCTTTGCGGATTCAAGAACCAATACTCCTCATTGATCAAAATGAATGGTTTCTTATCTGTTCCGGTTAGATTAAATGACTGTACCGCAGAGTTCCCGATCAGAAAAATTAGCTTAAGAAATGGCGCTTGCAGGAAGAATGAACAGTGTTCTCCCCTATTGAAAGGAAATCTTAGTGGATTATAAACAACGTACCCTCCGTGATGAAGTCTCTTGTACCGGAATTGGCCTTCATTGTGGTGAAAGGGTCAAGATGTCCCTCAGGCCCGCGCCGTGCGGTACTGGAATAAGATTTATGAGAAGGGACATTTCGGGAAGTCCCATGGTTGAAGCGAAATTTGAAAACGTCAAAGATACCACGCTCGCTACGAGCATTGGTGCAAACGGCTGCAAGGTGGGAACCATAGAACACCTGATGGCTGCCTTTTATGGTTTGGGAATTGACAATGTGCTGGTAGGGTTGGATGGCCCTGAAGTCCCGATTATGGATGGGAGTTCCGCGCCGTTCGTTTTTTTGATTAAGAGCGTTGGAATCAGAGAGCAGGAGGCGCCCAAACGCTTTATTGTGGTCAAAAAATCCCTCAAGATTGAAGATGGCGACAGGTCTATCGCTGTGCATCCTTCAAAAGAGTTGAAAATAAGCTATATGATCGATTTTAAGCACCCCATGTTGAGGAACCAGGAATACGAACTGTGCTTTTCTGGAGGGGATTTTGTCAGAGAAATCAGCAGGGCCAGGACGTTTGGGTTCCTTCGGGACGTTCAGACCTTGAAAGCAAATGGCTTTGCCAGAGGGGGCTCCCTGGACAATGCTGTCGTTATTGATGATTTCAGGATTTTGAACGAAGATGGCCTTCGATTTAAGGACGAGTTTGTAAGGCATAAAATTCTGGACTTTGTAGGGGATCTTTCTCTCATCTGTGCTCCAGTTATCGGGCATTTTGTGGTCAGGAAGTCGGGACATTTTCTGAATCAGCTGATGCTTGAAAAGCTGATCCAATCGAAACGGCACTGGAAGACTTTTTCTTTTGATACAGCGGAAGAGTATTCAAACAACAGCCTGAAAATTCCCGCCTTTGGATTTGCTGAACCAGCATTTTCCTGAAAATACACGTTTCTCAAATTTTTTTCTATAAAGCTCCTGTGGATCCTTGTTCATGTAAGGGTTCCGAGGGGCTTTTTTTTGTGGCCTGCAGCAATTATCATTTATTTTCCAGAATTTTGTTGAGCTTCCTGAAATTCTTTCGTATAAAAAGTGACAGTTGATTCACTTATGAGGTTTTTAATGGCAAAGCCAATCAGAAATTCAAACACCGTTCGCCCCTTGAAGTCGAAAGGCCTGGCCACAAGGGCAGCCATTCTTGACGCGGCGCATCAGGTATTCAAGGACACGGGATACTATGGGTCCTCCATATCGGAGATAACGAGGCGGTGCGGGGTCTCCATGGGGACCTTTTACCACTACTTCAAGAACAAAGAGCAGGTATTTCTGGAGTTAAACGACCTGATCATCTCCCGCTTCATGGGGCGGGCCGAGGCCTCGCCTCCAACGGACATCAAGTTTGAGGGACGGTTGCGGCGGATCATTGGTCTTCTGATGGATCATACTCTGGAAAACTTCGCCTTTCATCGTATTTTAGGCGAGTCAGAACTCACCGACCGGGCCACCATCGCCTATTATGACTCCATTACCAATTATTACCGGGGCTTTTTTCTCAGGGAGATCCAGGCGGGACAGATCCGGCCGTTTGATCTGGATGTGCTGGCTTACGGCCTCACAGGCATCTGCTATTTCAATTCCCTGGACTGGGGAGCGTCCGATGAAAATCCTCCCCGGGAGGAACTGGTGGAACAGATTACCGACCTGGTAATAAACGGCATAAACGGTCCTATCCAATGGGAAAAACCTGCGGGTTGGTCGCTGTTCACTCTCCCTGATCCCGCGCCGCTTCAGTCGGAAAACAAAGGACCTTTGACAAAGGGGGAAAAGACCCGGCAGGCTATCCTGCTGGCAGCGGAAAAAGTGATTGGCCAAAGAGGGATCAATCGGGCCAACATCTCTGAGATTACCCGCGAAGCCAGTGTGGCCCAGGGAACCTTCTACGTGCATTTTAAAAGCAAGAGTGATCTCATCGACGGATTTGTCCGATACATCAATCATGAGATGCGCCAGAAAATTCAGCGGGCCGTGTCGGGAACCCGGGACAGGCGGGATGCGGAACGGGTGGGAATCTTGACTTTTCTGGAATTCCTTCGTCGGCACTGGGAAATCTACCGCGTAGTACCCGAATGTGAAATGATCAGTCGGGAGGTATCTCAGTGGTACTATCAGACACTGGCCCGAGGATATATCAAAGGCTTGGAAAAGGGTATTGAAAGGGGGGAGATCCGCCCTCTCAACGCCACCTTCATGGGTCGATCCCTTATGGGTTTCGTCCATTTCATCGGTCTCAAGAAAATCATCTGGCACCCGGACCCCCGACCCGGGAACAGCAACCAGTTATTCCAAGACATGATTGAATTCATTCTGTTCGGGGTGAAAATATCCTGATTTGGAAACGGGCCGCCTATTGGCCCCCCGGGCAAAATAATTGTGCGGTAATCGGACTGGTCGAAGTTTTTTTATTGACACGAAATAAAGAATTTTGTAAAAAAAATTGATAGTTGATTCACATTTCGAATAAAAGGTCCACATGCTCGATCTAAAAGGCAAAGTCGTGGTGGTAACAGGGGCAAGTTCCGGAATCGGCGCTGCCTTGGCCCAGGCCTTTTCCATGGAAGAGGCCAAGGTCACTCTGACCGCCAGGCGCCTGGATCGCCTGGAGGAAACGGCTGGTAGCTGCCCCGGAGAAACCCTGATTGTGCCCGCCGACCTTGTGGCGCAAACCGATCGGGAAGCCCTTGTGGACCAAAGCATGGAAAGATGGGGCCGGCTCGACATCCTTGTCAACAACGCCGGATTGGGCTTCTACGGTGATTTTGCCTCCACCACTCAGACCCAATGGCGGCAAATTTTCGAAATCAATCTCTTTTCCATCGTTTTTCTAACCCAGACCGTCCTGCCCACCATGATAACTCAAAACCAGGGGCTTATCGTCAACATAGCCTCCATCGGAGGCCTCCTCGCCCATTCCCGGAATGTGACCCCTTATGTGGCCAGCAAACACGCACTGATCGGTTTTTCCCGTGGTTTGGCCAAAGATCTGGAAGGAACGGGGATTAAAGTCCTGGCGGTCTGCCCACACCTGACGGACACGGAATTTTTCAGTGTTTCTCCGGGAGCGGAGGAAATGGCTTCCCAGGTGGAAAAATACAAAACTTTCATGGATACCCCAGAGGAGGTTGCCCGGGGCATCCTAAACCAACTGGATTCGGAAAAGCTGGTGGTTTTTCCCACGGGAAAACCGGCTAAGGCCTATGAAAAGCAGAGGGACCTTTAGTACAATGAAAACAGAAATCGTCAAAACAGCGTTGGTCATCGGAGGTGGTTCCGGCATGGGACGATCCGCGGCCGCGGCCCTGGGCAACCTGGACATTCGGGTCTTTGTGGCCGATCTGGATGTAGAGGCGGCCTGTGAAACCGCAAACATCCCGGGTTTTAAGGGCCGAGGGGAGGCCTTCCAAGTAGATATTTCCCAGAGCGATTCCGTAGCTACCCTGTTTCAGGCCTTGAGAGAACGTGTGGATAGACTGGATCTCCTGGTCCATACGGCGGGCATGTTGGGACGTACCGTCTTTATCGAAGATATGACCGATGAGGAATGGCGGCGGATGATGGCCGTCAACCTGGATGGCATGTTTTACGTATGCAGGGAGTCTGTCCGCTGGATGAAGGAATACCAGACCGGTCGAATCATCCTTTTCAGCTCGGTGGCCTCCCTGACTCCCACACCGGGGGCGGTTCACTATAGCGCATCCAAGGGCGGTGTGAACAGGTTGGGAAAGAGCCTGGCCAAGGAAGTAGCCAGACATAACATCCGGGTGAACATTGTTGCCCCAGGATATATTGAAACGCCCATGTTGGACGGACTGCCCGACGGTTTTTCAGATTTCATCGTGAAGAAAACCCCCCTGCGGCGATTAGGGGAACCGGAGGAAATCGGCGCCCTGGTGGCGTTTCTGGCATCCCCTGAAGCGGATTTCTTCACGGGCCAGGTCCTGAGCCCAAATGGCGGATTTGTGATATAGTGCAGCAAGCCGCACGGTTTTAGGTTTTAAGTTTTGAGTTTTGAGGGCAAGAACCCATGAATAAAGCTTGGAAGAACCTTATTGTAGAGTCTCAGGGCGACATATGCCGGGTCACTATTAATCGGCCTCATGACCGGAACTCCATCAACTCCGAACTCATGGCCGAACTGATCCGTATGCTGGAGCAGGTGGAGCAGACAGAAACTATAGCATTAGTCTTTACGGGAGCAGGGGACACCTACTTCATAGGCGGCGCTGACGGGATCGAAATGATGCAGTGTGATGGGGAAGAAGCCAGTGCCTTTTCTACCCGGATTCAGGACTTGTTTTTACGGATGGAGGCCAGCCCCATCATCCTGGTGGCCGCCA
>BS_KBA_SWE02_21mDRAFT_10000683_pt1 | contig 12849 bp, 5 predicted proteins | sample BalSeasSWE02_21m_FD_9196 | JGI IMG/M metagenome (IMG submission 9196)
AAAATTTCTTGGCTGATTATTGACCACATATAGAGATTGATCAGAGACATAAGGTTTAAATTCATCATATATTAGAATACTTTCTCTATCAGTTTCCCATTTAGTAAGATTGAAAGTTGATTCTGGACTATTATTCGTAAATACTCTTGAATAATTATAAATAATATCGTTCAGTAAATTGAATACCTCCCCATACAAAAGAACACTTGTCTTTCCAAATTTGATAGTCTTTTCAAGTCGCATTCTTAATTCTGTTTCATTCGGTGTTCTCTTGTTATATTTTAATCCTTGGCCACTGGCATCATAGGTATAAGGTCTTCCGGAGTAAAACCTGTATGATACATTGAAACTCATATTACTAAGAATTCCAATTTTGCTGTCAGTTTTATATTGCAGATTGCAGATTGCCTTGTGTGCTCTGTCATAATCAAGGTAAACATCTTCAGGATCAGGTAACGCATTATTATATTCAATCTCAGAATAGGTTACGGGCGATGTAAGATCATTACTATTCTTTCCTGTCGCCGATTCATAATTATACCTAATATAGCCCCGGATCGATCCTACCGTTCTTTCCAGGTTGACTGTGAATCCTTTTATATCTGCATATTCACGGTTCGTATAAGTTTTATACTTTGTGGTTTTTACATCCTCGAAATTTGATATTTCAATTAAATCTGTAACATCCTTGTAATAAGCACTCAGTTCTAACCTAAGTCCAAAACTAAAAGCATTGACAAGCCCAATATCATAAGCCCTGGTATTTTCAGGTTTAAGAACAGGGTTTCCTAAAAACTGAATATCGCCATAATTGGATAACTGATTATAAAATATTTGATTGAACGATGGTCTTTGTGTAAATGTACCATAATTTAAATGAAACACTGTAGTCTCTGAGAGTGGAAATGAAATACCTATCCTTGGCTGTATCCTTGTATATAATTTTGTTGTGCTCTTTGCTGCTAAATCTTGGTTATAATAATCCAAGCCATCGTCACTAGTGCGATAAGGATTTCGAATTGGCGAATAAATATCAGAATAATAGTCTGTATTCATATTATAAAAATCAAAACGTAAACCCAAATTTGCAATAAAACCATCGAATTCAAGTTTGTCTTGTACGTATAATCCGCCTTCGATGGGAAAATTACGAAATTGTATTTTTTGTATAGTTGAGGCACTAGTGATAGACTGCTCGCGATCAACATTAAGATCATAATAAGAAACTTGGAAACCTGTTTTTAGTAAATTGTATTTATTGAATTGACTAGTTATGTTTCCCTGAAACTCATACGTAGTTAAATCTTGGGATCCACGGCTGCCCTGAAGTTTCGAAAGAGTATGTTGTGATGGGCCTGTGTAATCCGGCCATTGAAGTAATTTTGAATATATTTCCGAGTATTGATCGTCTCCCACTATTTCGATGTAATCATCCGTTCGAACATTTAATAAATTTAACCTGATATTCATAAATACTGCAGGATTGATTACATGGTTCCACTCACTAGCGATTTGTTTTGTAGTTTGAACTCTTTGTGTCACACTGGTTGTCGGGCTGAACATCCAATCCAGCCACCCACTGTCAAAATAATTTTCAGCTTGCAAATCATATATAAAACTCAATTTAAATTTGTCACTTTGATTCGGTTCAAAAGTTAGATTACTTATCACCTGTCTTGCTCTATCCGGAGTTGCAGTGGGCACTTCGGGATTTGTAGTATTCTGCCTTGCAGCAAAAAACATTTTTAAACCTCTAGCTAATGGTCCTCCAATAGAAAAATCTAATCTATAGTCAAAAGTATTATCATATTGCAATCCTACTTTACGAATAGATTGGAACCAATTAACCTGAACTAGCCTGGCAACCACTAAAGAATCTTGATATGTCTGAGGATTAAATGCACCTAAAATCGAAGAGTGTGTTAGAAACAACGGTTTACCTATACTCGGATCAAGTTCAAACCATGCGCTAGGATCATTATTCAGTATATCATAAAAAGGCAAATTTTTGGGGTCATAGGCACTTCCACTAAATGATTTATAATATGGAGGAACTGCCGCAGCCTCAACACGTGTTTCCCAAACCTCTCCACCTTCTTTAGCAACCATATTTACAACGCCTGACTGCGCATTCCCATATTCGGCGCTAAATCCGCTAGTGTAAACTTCAACTTGCTGTAACCCAGTAGTAATAGGTGAAAAAGCTCTTCCATTACTAAGAGCATTACTAATAGAAGCACCTCCGATTAAATATGTAGATTGTCCAATTCTCCCTCCTCTGAAATGATCATCTACAACATCTGCCTGGAGTTCAAGAATATCTGTTATTGTATTAACTCCTGCCATGCTTTCAACGTCTGAAATATTATAAACTTGCTTTGTTGCCGTTATGTCAGGCTCAACTCTTTTAGGACTGTAGGCAGTGACCAGTACTTCTTCACTTAGAATTACCTGTTGTGTCAACGAGAAATTAATGCTAGTCGTTTTATCAATATCAATTTGAACATTAATTACCTTTTCTTCCTGATAACCAATATATGAAGCTTTAACACTATATAATCCAGGAGGAATATTAAGAATAAAATAATCTCCTTCTATATCTGTGGAAGCACCAAGAAGATCTGNCAATTTTTGTTCAACACCGTTTTTCCANACTCCAACNATCAGGATATTTGCTCCTACTAAAGGCTCACCTGTCGATTTGTCCACCACTTTTCCAGCAATTTTTCCTGTTTCGCCAGCAAATGCAGATGACGTTATAAACAAGATCAATAAGAGTAGTAATGATATTAGACGTTGTTTAATCATTTAAGACCTCCTGAAGCAATATTTAAACTGTTAAAAGTGTTTAGTCTGTTGATTTGTCTTTTGAGGATAAGCTGAAGTTTGTCTTGGTATGATAGGTATAAAATTTTAGCCATTAGTGCCCCGCCCTAATTTTTGGGGTATAATTTTTTGAGCTGGTTATATTATAATTCAAGTTGTTAATACTTGAATCATTCTCAAAAACCACATCAGATGGGTTAAATGAATCTATTTTAACTTGAGGCTGCTGTATCAATCAATCATCTACTACCAAATCTTGGTTAGTTAATTTTAAGTAAATAACTTGTATGACAACATACCAAAGAGCTTATTTATTGTCAACAGTTGCCAAATTTTTTTTTACTTAGTTTGACTATATGAATATTCTATTCAAAAATAGAAAAAAAATATCTAAAGTTAATGTTGTCAGTCTTTTATTGTTATATAAGTACCTTTAAAATCCTGATTGCGTACTTCAATCACTCCTTTTTCAAATGGAGTATGTTTAAAAACTATTTGAGCTTTTCCATTAGCCATNTCAATAACGCTACTGCCTGTGGATGTTCCTAAATTTTCTAGAAGTTTACCACCACTTAGAGCAGAAAAGTAAACTCTTCCGTTAAAATCGAGGCATTGATTACCATTCTTATCTACANCATTAGCAGTGATTAAATGATTACCGCTCGACATTCTTTCCTGAGCAAGAATAAGGTTATCGGGTTTTTCATTTTTCTTTGTAGTAAAANATATTTTCAAGCTATCTTCCGTATTTATTTTGTTCCCTTCATAACCAACAGCTTCAATTTGATTTTCACCCTCAATAAAATTTACCTGCCAGCTAAGNCCCGATGCAGGGAATTTTTTTATATCTCTGGAAAGTCTCCCCTGAGAAATGCCATTAACATATAATTCAACCTCGGAACAATTGCTGAATACATTTACTTCTCTTTTCTGATTTGCAGCTCCATATCTTTCCAGCCAGGTATGTGATTCTATATAACAGAACTTTGGATTCGTAGTCCAGTAGCTCTTAAAAACATAATATGCATCTTTAGGGTTGTTGTTCATATCAACCAATCCTTTTTCATTCACATAAGGGATAGGATTTTCAGGACGGAGCGGTGTCGTAAAATCTCTAAATATCCATTGAGCCGACCCAGTAAACCAATCTAATGATTCCGTTACGTGCAAATACCAATCAAAAAGATCAACAATATAGCTCTCACTCCAATCGCCAATGTTGGCAATACTGCTGGATCTAATTTTATTGATCGGTTCATCACCTCCTGTTGTGGTCACTTTCCCTTCCCCGTCAATAGGATTTTCAGAATGCCTTCCGACATGACTATCGCCACCATATTCGGCATGAAATAATCTTTTATATGTATCCCGCGCCTTAGTTATTGTCTTCTCATAATTTTTATAAACATCGGAATACCAGCCTGACCAGATAGATGGAGAGAATACATCAACAACATCTTGTGCGGCTGGAAATTTTCTTGTTGTTGTATATCTATAAGGATCCAATTTTTTTGCAAGATTATGAAGAGTTTGAGAAAAAGCTGTTAATGAATCTGCATCATCGCCACCCGNGAAATCGGGGAGCCAATCACTCTCATTTCCGATTGACCAAAGAATTATTGAGGGGTGATTGTAATTCTGCAAAATCATCTCTTCGAAAATGTTCTTAGTATTTTCCTGCCACTGAATAGGACCTACACCGCCGCGGCACCATGGATTTTCATCCCAAACTAAAAGTCCAAGCTCATCACAAGCGCGATAAACTTCTGGAGCTTGAGGGTAATGCGCAAGACGAACAAAATTGGCTCCCATCTCCTTTATCATTTTTATATCATTTTTATGTATACTGTCGGGTAATGCATTTCCATAACCTGATAATTCTTCATGACGGTGGGTTCCGCGCAGAAGTAATCTTTCACCGTTCAAGTAAAAAGCACCATGTTCCTTGAATTCGTACCACCGGTAACCGATACGATCGGAATGTTTATCTAATTGTTTTCCATCTGATTTAAGAATTAACTCAATTGAATAAAGGTAAGGAGATGACGGGGACCATAAATTTGGATTCTTAACTACGGGAAATTCTAATTCGATTTTATTTTCTCCATTTTGTAATTCTGATTTAATGCTCTTACTCGCAACTACTTTATCTGATTTATCTTTTATCACAGCATCAATTTGATATGATTTTTTTTTATCAGAATTATATAGTAAAAACTGGATTTTGGTCGCAGCGGATGTGGAGGAAACATCTGGAGTCTGAACCAATAACTTTTCAAAATATGTCTTTGGTAAAACATTAAGCCAAACATTCCGCGTAATTCCACCATAAACAACGAAATCAGATTTCTGAGATGGTACAACATGTGGATCAAATGAATTATCTGCCTTCACCTGTATTAAATTCTTCTCCCCTTTCTTCACGAATTGAGTAATATCAACATCAAACCCAACAAACCCGCCTATATGGCCGCCTGCCTTGATACCATTTATATAAACTTCACTTTGGTTATTAACACCCTCAAAATGAAGTTTGTAAACTTGATCCATCTTCGTCGCAGGAATAAATATTTCTTTTTCATACCAGCTAATATTTCTCCTGTATCCGGGTGTTTGATCAAGAGCATCACTCTTATTCCATGTATGCGGAAGATTTACCTTTTTCCAATCAATTGCAGATTGATATAAATTTTTTAGATCGCAAATACCATCTTCAAGATAAAACCAATTTTCATTTATGAGATAACTTTCTCTTTCTGGATTTCCCCGTATAATATTTTCTTTTCGATTCAGTTCGAATTCTTTCTTCAAACATTCAATAAAATAAAAATCACCTGCCGGATAGGATTCATCAACTCCAAATCCCTTAGCATAATTATAAACCGTGTGAAGAAGTATTCCTTCTTCAATAGGTCTTTTACTATTTGTAAAAAGATAATTCTTCTTAAGTGATCCAGTAATCTGTTTTGCATAATCTAAATATTTTTGGTAATCTGATTTTGAGTCCGTTAACTCTGAAATTAGAAACATTCCAGAAGCAGCAATAGCAGAAGCTGAAGCATCTCTTGTAACACTATCGGCTTTAAGATCTAAATCCCAATAAGGTATTAAATCATCAGGAAGATTTTTCAAAAAATAATCTGCCATATTTTTTGAAATACTAAAAAATCTTTCATCTTGAGTATACTTATAAGCAATTCCAAATCCGTAAATACCCCAGGCTTGCCCGCGTGCCCAGGTTGATTCGTCGGAAAATCCTTGATGAGTTTTTTTCTTGACTAATTCTCCTGTCAGCGGATTAAACTCAATAACATGATAGGAAGAGTAATTTCTGCGGACATTTTCATTCATGCATGTTATTGCATGTATATAGGCTATATCATAAAGGGTGTAATCTCCAGTTTCTTTTGCAGCCCAAAATAAAAGCTCAAGATTCATCATCGTATCAATAATCATTAAACCTTCACGATCGTCCGTACTAAGTTTTCCCCATGCTCTAATAAATTTTCCGTTTGCATTGTATCTTTTAGCAAGCATTCTCGCTGCCTTGATAGCAGCGTCCCGGTATTTTATTTCACCTGTATGCTGATATGCTTTAACACATGAGTTTAAGAAGATAAAGCCAAGGTCGTGTGTGTTATCCAAAGAAGCATATTTTATTAAACTGTCTGCATGTACTATTGCCCTGGTCTTAAATACATCGTTTCCAGTCATATCGTACATATACCAAAGTTCTCCGGAAGTAAAACCGGCAAACCAATTTGGTTTTTCACCTAGAGACCATTGCCCATTGATTGTATAATTTGGAAATCTTCCGTTAAAGATTTTGTCCTTTTTAATTAGCTGATCACCAACGGATTTAAGAACATCTTGTCCAAAGGAATTGACAGTAAACAAGAAAAGCAAGATAAGAGTATAGTATTTTTTCATCTTTATTCAACCTAAATTTTATTTTCTTAACTACTTAGTCAACCCAAAGAACCGGTTGGCGAATGGGGAAATTTCGAATGATCTCTTCATTATCCGGGTCAGGATTTAACTTCTTCCATAATTCAATAAATTTTTCTTCATTATAAGCTAAACCTCCAAATAAGAGGGATGGCTGACGCACCGGATAAAATTCGAAGAACATTACATCGGGCTTATACTTCCATTTTGATTTATCAGCAATGTAGGGATACATAAATTCGATTCCTTTTTTCATGCTTCTTCCATCAGGAAGAGCAAACTTCCAGAGATTGTTTTTTTCTGTCGAAAGAATCTGACATATTGCTGCCATAGCATCGAGATTGAAAAGAGAGTAGTTATAAGGCTTTGTTCTTCTTAATTCCAGAGGAAAACTTCCATCTTCAGCCATTTGACTCGGAAGTAGAACGTCTTTGAATCGTACACGGCAGAAATTCATTTTCTCTTCATCGCCAACCAATTTTGAAAATGCGGCAACCTGCATAACCCAACAAGTGCCGTGATTATTCTTTGCATTCATTTCATCTATGCCGTATTGAAAAGTAGTCAGCCAATCCAGATAATCTTTGAACCATTCTTTAATTGCCACTAAATCAGATGGATCGAACAATCCAGCTTTCTCTAAAATCGAAATTGACCGGGCAACTTCAATCAGATGGATCGTATCGATGATTCCGATTCCTCTGCCTGTATACCTTCCTTTAATGGCCTGAGCATAGAGAAGATTAGGATTCATTCTTGTCGCATCATTAACAAACCAGGCTGCGAAATGCTCTATAGCTTTTAATGCGTATTTCTTATCATTAGTAATTTTATAAGCTGCGGTTAATCCAGCTGATTGAATACTCAATCTTACCATCGCTTTTCGGTGTGCAACAAAATTATCTGGATTAGTCATTCCATCTTTTTGAATGTATGGACCATCAGCATTATCTGGATCAGGCCACCAGTAGTCTCCCTCAGAAAAGAAATCATGTTTTCCTCCAGCACTTCGTGGAGATGATGAAGCTGTAATTGTAATTGGATATTCTTTTAAATATTTATTAGCAGCATTGACAACTCTTTCTTTTTCATAGATCGCAAGATTAAGCGAACTCGGATTAGAATCATTTGTCTGAGATAAGAGAATGGAATTCCAACTTAATGTGGCAAACAAAAGAAACAGCATATAAAATTTTATTTGATTATTCATACTTACCTACATAAAACTTTCAATAGTGATTTTTGTTTTATCTCCAAAAATTTTATCAATCCATTCGGAATAAATTTTCTCATCATATTTTTTTTGAGCAAGTAAAAGTAAAGGATATACATCATCATTCTTAAAAGAGGAGATCTGTTCATATTCCCACTTACTGGGATCTAAAACAAAGGGGAGGAAATAATCGAGCGCAATACGAATTGAACCTCCTTCATTATTTTTATAATTCCATAGATCCACACCAATTCTATCTCCTAAAAAGGCTAACGAAAAAAAAGCTTTTAGATTAAAAAGAGTGTAGCTCATTGCGTTAGTTCGAGCCAATTCTTCAGGTTGCTTACCATCCTCTTTAATCTGGGAGTCTATACGATTTAAAGATATATTTTTAAGATATTCCTTTGCATCTTTATTCTTACCGAGAAACATTAGCATGGAAACAGTCTGTACATCGTACCACGAACCGTGATTGTTTTTTGCCTTTGATTCTCCAATTCCATTTTTGCTTGTGTTGAGCCAGTTTAAATAATCTTCAAACCATTTTTTTATTCCTACATCATCCTTAGCCGACCAATCTTTCGAATTTTCTAATAAGCCTATTGCATCTATTAATAAGTAAAATCTATGAAAATCAATGATGCCTGATTTAGTACCTTCGTTTTTACCGGCTGTAAATTGGGCATAATTGAGATTTGAATTCATCTTCGTTTCTTCATTGAGGAACCAAATTCGCAGTAACTCAACCGCCTTAGCAGAATATTTTGAATCATTAGTTATATAGAAGGCTACTGATAGTATCTCAACAGATCTAATCATTTTTTGACCATTTTGGGCATCACTAATATTAATAGCTTCTGGGTTTACCTCACCGTCTTTTCTAATATAAGGAAGCCCGTCTTTTGTATCCGGGTTAGGCCACCAATATTTCCCCATACTCATATAATCATGTTTATCTCCACTGGGTGGAATTTGCTCTTTATCTGTAACAGAAAGGAGTGTTATATCTAATAGTTTATCAGCTTGCCTTTTAAGGTATTTGATATTCTTATCATTTTTGAGCTCTCCGTTGAGATATGCTTTACGAAGAGAAAATATTTTTTGTGGATCACCTGAATATATTTTTGGCAAACCCTCTTGTCCAAACAGACTTGAAACAAAAAAGAGAATAAGTACAGAAATAGTTTTTGGATTTATTTTATTTATCACGTTTCACCTTTTCTAGAGACGCTTCTCTCAATTAATTTTTCCTATATTTTTTATTACAAATTACTTTAAGATTTTTCTGATCCAATTTGGTCCGACATCATTTTTATTAATAGGCTTATATTTAATTGGTTGATCTGATATTTGATCGCACCCAACATCTTTAGGGTTTATCCGATTCTGCCCATCTATATCGGTTTGAACAAAATCATATCCCACTATTGCAGATTTAAGTGCTGGACTAAATTCTGAAGGACGCCAAACACCATCGCTTCCATTTTCAAGTTTTGGATCAATAATTTTTATTCCTTTATTTTCCTTAATACCAAGTTGGGAACCGTAAAAAATATTTCCTTCCCAGTTAGTGTCCATAGGCATATCAATTTCGGTGATCAGTTTTCCTTTAGCAGAGACAACAATATTATTTGCAATAACAGAATTGATTGGAGGGAGACTTACTTCATCATTTTTACCAACACCGAACTCGATACTTGTTTTATTATTCACTAGAGTATTGAATGCAACCACAGCATTTTTGACTTGGAAGTATCTGTTAAGAGGAGAATCCGGAACTCCATTCATAAATGTTAAAGCAGAGACAGTATTATTTCCTTCTGTGTCAGCTATATAATTGTTGATTACCTTATGCCCTTCGCCGATGATTCTTATTCCTCCGGTTCCTTTTACATTATTACCAAAAAAATAATTCCCTTCTACCGTGCAATAGTTTCCATGACGGAGTGTAAGTGCACCCTTACATTCTATGAAAGTATTATGGCGGTAAGTGTTATAACAAGATTTATTCGAAATGATTTCATGTTCACCATTGCATCGTTCAAAATAATTATTCTCAACGGTTGTGTAAGAAGGATACATTGACCAGTCACTTGTTCCAATACGAATAATTTCAGCACCATTCTCACCAAGTTCTGGTCTAAATGCAAAATAATTTGAATCAATTAAATGATAATTTGGTTTATCGGAAAGCCATACCACAAGTAAACACCCCGCATTTGTTTTATTTTTCAAATAACAATGATCAACGCGATTATTTGTCCCATAGATTGATACCCATTTATATTCTGTTTCTTTGTATTTGGGATTATAATCTTCAATAACCGTATTAGTTAAACGAGAATGGTTGCTCGACTTTTCTTCATCTTTGCGAAACTCTATAACATCACAATTTTCAGGAAAACCATCCTTAAAGTAAAGACCATCTACAATTAAATAATCACCGGCAATTCTTAAAGAGGACGATCCTGTCAATATCACTTCACCAGCTGTTTCTGCTTTTAAGGTAATCGGGTTTTCTTTTGTTCCATTTGCATCAAATAAAATTTGAGCATTTTTCCATTCTCCATTTGCGAGAAAAATTTGATCACCCGGCTTGATATTTTTAAGAACAGCTTTTAATTCAATTACAGATTTTACTTTAAAATCAGACGCTGATAATGTAGAAATATAGAATGAACAGATAAAAGCAATCCTAAGAAAGACAAATATTGATGATGATAAAATATTTCTAAGCCATAAACTCATTCTCATTTCCCCAATGAAGAATCGTCAACATTCTTATTTACACTACCAGGAGTTGCATCCTCTGCGTCAGAAACAGAGATCCAATTTGGGGGAGAAGAATTATCTTTAAAATTTCCATCTGAGGGAGTAAAATATGCTATTATACCATTCTCAAGAGACTCAAGAGAAAGTTGTGTCACTTCGCATCCAACCCAACTGGTAGAACCCTGCCACATAACAACATCGATTGCTGAATTTTTTTCCCAAGATGAAACTAAGACGATATTATCTTTTCCTGTAAGGACGATTGTACCTTCCGCTTTTTCGATTTGTAAATTTGATTCACCTGCAAAAACTACAATATGGTTTCCATCTGAAACCTCTTTTACATTATCAGTTCCATATTTTGTTTGAGGATCGCCTAAACAAATTAAAATGTAAGTTCCTTTAGGTAGTACTTGATTAAAAAGTGAACCTTCTTTATCTGAAAATTTTATATATCCTTCTGTATCTTTTGGAGTTCCGCCGGGCGAAGAAAGATCGGTGAGATACCATCCTGCAAGTTTTACACCTTCCGGTCTAAGAACCAATAACTCCACATAATCACCACCGGAATACATCGCTTTCTTTGTGCCGCCATTACCAACCTCATTAATGATAACATCCCCTTCTTTTTGAGCGAACCCCAGAACTGAGAATAAAAAAATAAAAGCGATAAACAAACTGCTTTGTTTCATGATCTTTCTCCAATAATTATTAATTAATAAAAATATAAACATTTATTAAAATTAGTTTTTACCAAAAGTTAATTCAGGCCAGTCATCAGTTCTAAACGGAGATGCTGGAAGTTTAGCACTGTTTATTAAATTACAATCCGGATTATCGGACCAAGCGTAGCGGACACTAAATGGATCAGCTATAGCATCATTCCACAAAATCACAGTATCATCTTTTATCTCAGCAGATGCATCAACAAATATTTTATCTTCACCTGCAATTTTAAACCCGCGTAAAGATTGTCCATCTTTTGAGTTCAATCCTTCTGCAATATTTTTAAACTCGATGATAAATTTATTCCCCTCTTTTCTTGAAGATTCATAAATCGGACCAGAGAAATATATTTCATCCCGCGAATAAACTTTGTTTAATGCAATTAAAGAGAGTCGGATACCAACATCAAATTTATTTGTTGGATGTAAATTAGTCGGATCACCTACATCGATAGTAACTGCCATTCCCGTATTAAGAAGAGAAAGAGTTAATAGTTGCGCCTCACGTAATTCCGTCCACCCACTCTTTGATGGCTCCGGCTCACGATACAAGTTGGGGAGTTGAACATAATAGAATGGAAAATCGCCTGCATTCCAAAGTGCTCTCCAATTTTTTATCAGTGCCGGAAAAAGTTTTCTATATTGATAAGCACGCTTAACATTCGATTCACCTTGATACCAGATTACTCCGCGAAATGAATACGGCACCAAGGGGGCGATCATTCCGTTATATAATCCAGAAGGTTGATTTCGAGAGCCGGGTCCTTCCGGTTTTCCGGGTTTTCGTGGTGGAGCCATTCCGTTATTTACGGCATTTACTGAATCCACTTTCCATAAATCTATTAATTTTTGTCTGTTACGTTTGTACTGTTCAAGAGCAGCAGGGTACTTCCCTATCTGTTTTTCCCATCGGGTTAAAATTGGTTTAAAGTTCTCCTCTGATTCAAGTATTTCTTTAGCCATCCATGCTTCCGCCTGGCTGCCGCCCCATGTAGATTGGATCAATCCGATAGGCACATTGAGTTGGTTATATAAATTTTTACCGAAGAAATAAGCAACAGCCGAAAATTGGCTGATAGTTTTTGGTGAGCAAACCTGCCATTCGCCTTCACAATATTTTTGAGGTGCGTCTGCAACTTTATGCTTAACAACAAAAATTCTAATCGATGGGGAATCAGAGTTAGAAATTTCTTCATCACCATTATTCGATTTTTTTAAAGTGAATTCCATATTCGACTGACCAGAACAGATCCAAACTTCTCCAATCATCACATTCTTCAGAAAAACTGAATTTTCCCCTTCAACTTTTAATTCAAATGGACCTCCCGCTTCCATAGGTGAAAGATTTATTATCCAATCACCGTT
>BS_KBA_SWE02_21mDRAFT_10000684_pt1 | contig 12847 bp, 12 predicted proteins | sample BalSeasSWE02_21m_FD_9196 | JGI IMG/M metagenome (IMG submission 9196)
TTTCCTTTTACAAAAAATTCATACGCAGTAATTCCAATAGGAATTATAATTGTTATTAAAACGATTGTTTTAGCGATGAGCCAGTTATTTTTTTTTAAGATTGATATCATACTGCAAAATTAAAATAATCAAGTTAATAAACAGGATTATGTGATAAACGATCATTATTAAGGTTTATACATATTCTTAAGTGTGATGAGTTTTCTTCACATACACCAATAATCATTCTATGCTTCAATGCAGTGTGTTCATCACATTTATTTATCTACTCCACTTCTTAAAAATATTTTTGTTGTCATCAAAAGCAAAATATCAATTTATTAAATCAATTATAATGAAAAAAAGAATTTTACGGTATTTAAAACATATTTTTGGAACCATCGGCACTTTATTAGTTGTCGGTATTATCATTTTAGTTTCCTTAAATGGAAGTTTTGAATATGGAAACAACTCTTTAAATATCAATTTAGAGAAAGAAGGGCCTTATGTTTTTTACAAAAATGATAGTACTTTAAATGTAAATTATATAAGAGGAAATAAAACAGATGGTTTCTATCTTGATAAAACAACGCATCATACCAATGATGAAATTCCAGTTAGTTCCTATTTTCCGTTAGATAATTCAAGTTTTAACTTTACTATAAAACCAGAATTCAAAATCCCAAAGTCTAGTTATTCAGATAATCAACCTATTCTAGCCATTTCAGATATTGAAAGTGCATATAAAACGTTTAGAGACTTTCTTATAAATAGCAAAGTGATTGATCAAAATTTAAATTGGACATTTGGCAAAGGGCATTTGGTGCTCGTTGGTGATTTTGTAGATAGAGGTTTTTCTACCACACAAGTGCTTTGGTTTATTTACAAACTAGAACAAGAAGCTACAAAACATGGAGGAAACGTACATTTTATTATCGGAAATCATGAATTGTATAATATGCAAGGTAAGTTTAAATCTGCCTCTTACAAATATTATGGTGTTGCATCAATTCTTGAAAAACAACATCATGATTTATACAATCAAAATTCATTTATCGGAAAATGGATGGCTTCTAAAAACACGTTAGAACTTATTAACGGAAACCTTTTTACTCATGGCGGAATTCATCCTGATATTGCAAATTATGACATCACAATTGATGAGGTTAACGAAATTAATAGAGACAATTATTACAAATCATATTTTCCAAAACCAAAAGAATCTGTTGAGCAATTAATTCTTTCTAACCGAAAAGGAATATGCTGGTACAGAGGTTACTTTAATGATGATTTATCACAAGTTGACGTAGAAAAAGGAATCGATAAATTTAATGCTAAAGCAGTAATTGTTGGTCATACCATACAAAGAAAAATAGAGAAATTGTACAACGGAAAAGTGTTTGGTATAGATGTAAAACACCCAAAAGATTATAGTAAAAACTGGCCTAATAAGAAATCGGAAGGTATGCTTATAACCAATGGAAAATACTACCGTGTGTTCGCAAACGGAGACAAAAAAGAATTATAAATCATAGAAAAGATATTAATTATGAAAACTAAAATTTACAACTTTTTAACAAAACCATATATAGTCGTTCTAACGATGTTAATTGCTCCACTATTTGGTTTTATTGATAGAAACTTCGTCTTTTTTTTCGGACTAACTATTGCCTTTCTAATTTTATGGGGAAGCAATTTTGATTGGTCAAGATTCGGGATTGGGAAAAAAATAAACAAGAAAACAATTTTAAAGAGTTTGCTAATAACGGTACTACTTATTATTGGTTTCGACATGCTGCTGGATCCAATACTAGAAATGTTTCTTGGTGAATATGATTTGTCATCTTTAGATGATGTAAGAGGTAATCTTGGAGGTTATATAGCTTTAATGATCATAATGTGGGTGTTTGCTGCATTTGGCGAAGAGTTTCTATTTCGTGGTTATTATATGAAAGCATTGGCTGAATTATTAGGAAATGGCAATAAATCCTGGTTATTATCAGCAACTATTACTTCAATCTATTTTGGTGTATCTCATGGTTATCAAGGAAGTATTGGAATGGTTTCTTCATTTTTGTGGGCTTTCTGTATTGCGATGATATTTAATAAAAACAGGAATAACTTACTATTACTTGTGTTAATACATGGAATATATGATACTGTAGGAATAACACTTCTTTATTTAAATAAGGATCATATTATTTCTGAATGGATTCAACAATTATTTTAATAGCTATCAGTAAATTTTCACAATCAAAACCGATTAAAAACAGTTGCCAACAACGGTAGTCATTGCACAAGACCTTAAAACACAAACATAACATTTTATAAGCTCCTTTTTAAGGGGCTTATTTTTTTAGAGCAACTGCGATTCTTTTCAATTTAGAACCTCTTAAAAAGGTTTATTTGAAGACATACACAGCTGCAACTTCGAGCAGAATATGGGGAGCAAAACAAAGCCATTCAAGAAATTGATTGGCTTTTTTGTTTTTACAGTTCAAACTTAATTATTAAGTTTGAATAATTAACTAAATTCGCTCTATATAAAAGGCCGAATTAATTTGAAGAAGTACACTTCCAGCATTTGTTGAAATATATATGAAGATTTTAATATAGAACAACTTAAAACAGGAATGATTTTAAATTTTTAAAAATGCCTTTTGAACAAATAACTATAAAACCTATTGGGATTATTCAGATACCTTTTGCGTATTTTAATGACTTTTCATAGTTTGACGATAGAAGAAATACTAAATATGGATGGTCAGATAATCAGGGGAATATTCCCATTAAAAAAACTTCGTTCTGATGAACGTTTTAAATTATAACACCTATGACAAATAATATACTTATTGAAGATCAATATAGAAGATCAAGTTTATTTGAAAAAGAAAATGTGAATTATCTGGTTCGAGTTTTAAAGAGATTTAATACGGTACCGAAGATATACAACATCAATATTATTACGTCTATTAGTGAACCTACTGTATTTAAAATTGTGCCAAACAAATCGATTATCATTGGTGCGTTATTTTTAAACCAACCTGTTTTAGCCTTGGTTTATTTAAGATATGGTATTGAATGGCAACTTTGGTATAAAGCCTTGAGCGGCGAAAAACAGGATACGGTTTTATGCGATATTGCGGCGCTTGAAGTGACTCGAATATTCTATAAATTATTACCTAAAGATGATAAAGAAAAATTAAAATCGCTTGATTATTTTTTACTTAATTTGATTAAAAGTGATGAGGAGCTGGATACAGAATCTTTATTAAAATATGAAGNGCTACAGCAGTTTCATGGGTTAAATAATACGAACAACGTTTTTAAAGATTCTTGGAAACCTATTGTTGAAAATCTGGCAAAACCAACGGAGTATTTATTAATGGCTGGTGGCGATCTTAGATTGAATATTGATGAGATTGATTTGTTAAATAAATATGGTTGCCGTCCATTTCCGAGACCCGAAGCGTTTACTTTTGCCTCATCGACGGCAACGAGCGTTTCGAATTTTGCATTTGATAAAACAGATAAAGTTAGAAGTATATTAATAAGAAATAGCTTGAAAAATGGTTTCAAAAATACCACTATTGAGTTTTCTGAATTACTAAAAAATAACCTTAAAAAAATATTTGGATTAAATGATGAGTGTGAAATAATTTTTTCACCATCAGGAACCGATTCTTCGCTTCAAATTGCAGCTATTACTCAAATTATTTCAGATAAGGACATTACCCATGTTTTAGTGGCTTCGGATGAAACGGGTAGCGGTGTACCTGCGGCATTAAAGGGCTGTCATTTTGAAAATACAACAGCGCTTAATTTCCCAGTTAAGAAGGACGATAAAATTGAAGGTTTTAGAGCTATTGAATTGATTAAAATTCCTTTTAGAGATGAAAATGGGGATTTAAAATCGGCTGTCCAATTAGATGAAGAAGTTTTTGCTGCCATTTCAAAAACCAATGAATTGGGCAGACATGTTGTATTGCATGCCATGGATCAATCAAAATTAGGCTATCAATCACCTAGTGAAAAAATGATACAAAAATTGGATACACTTAACAATTTATCCATGCAAATTATTGTTGATGGTTCGCAACTTAGGTTAGACCCCAAAGACATACAAAATTATTTAAATAAAGACTACATTGTTACTATTACAGGGAGTAAATACTTTACAGGTCCACCGTATTCAGGTGCGTTAATTGTACCTGAAAGTGTTAGTAAATCAATTGATGCTGTAAAAAAGAAATTGCCAGAAGGCTTAACCCAATATTACAATCATACTGATTGGCCAACATCTTGGGTATGTTCAAATGATTTATCCGAAGGATTTAATTATGGCTCTTATATGCGTTGGAATGCTTCCATAGTTGAAATGGATAGGTACTACAAAACACCAATTTTATATAGAAATATGGGCATTGAGATGTTTTGCAATTTTGTTGAAGATTCTATAAAAGATGCCACTTTTTTAGAGCCACTTTATGGTGATGAAGTAAATACCAACACGTATAATAGTAAAGAATTTGGTATAAGAAGTATACGTACCATTTTCCCTTTCTTTATCCTTAAAAACAATGAAGTCTTATCGTTTGACCATGTAAAAAAACTATACATCTTGTTGAATTCTGATTTATCTGATAAATTTGAAGATGCTTCTTTAGAAATTATTAGACTTGCTGCCCAAAAATGCCATACAGGGCAAGCAGTTAATGTAAAATATGGTAACGAGATTGAAAGTGCCATTTTAAGAATTAGTTTGGGCGCAAGGGTTATTTCTGAAAGCTGGGTGAATCGAGATATTAGCCTCTTTTTTAGAAATATAGAAGTGCAAATGAATCAGGTTACTGTCATCATAAAAAAAATAGAATTGATACTGAATCATCCCGAATTGTTAAATTAAAGCAGGAAATATTAAAAAATAATGGGTTATTTTGGCTTAAAATCTGCTGATTAAAAACACACAAATTAAGGAAAGTACACGAGTTAATATTGTGAGCAACGGCTTCCTTTAAATTGTTAAAATCAGTCCACTTTTTGCTGACGATTTACAAGTTGCACAATTTTGTTTTCACTAATTGGATATGCCCAATCTTCAGATGAGATAGAAATTATTCAAGGTTTGTGGGGTAAAGAAAAAAGAGAGATTGTAGCTAATTATATGAAATTGACTTCAGATGAGGGAATCGCTTTTTGGAATGATTATAAAGCTTATGAAGTTTCAAGAAAGGAATTAGGCAAAGAAAGATTAGTTATTTTAAATGAATATGCTGAAAATTATGAAAGTCTTTCAAACGAAAAAGCTACAGATTTAATTAATAGAAGTATTGCAAACAATATGGCTATTGATAAGCTAAATAAAAAAACTTTCAAACAAATGTCTAAATCAATACCTGCCACACAAGCAGCTCTATTTGTTCAATTAGAAAATTATTTTATGGTGGTGACTAAAATGGCAATTCAGGAGAGTGTATTTTTTATCGGAGAACTTGATGATTTGATTATAAAAGAGTAATTTTAAATTGTAATTCTTATCTAAGATTCTAATAATTATAATTGATATTATGGAATTTTTGTTTGAATAGCACACCTATAAGAAATGGCTTTTAAAAGCTGGTATTAAAGAGAAAGGTATTAAACACAATTATTTGTAAAGGTGTTAATACCTTTTTTATTTGTTGGATTCCTTTGGCTATAATAACACTCATTCATGGAAATTTTTGGACAGGAAATATCAATATTTCTTTTATTACAAATTTTGATACCCAAGCTAGTGTAAATCGTCAGCAAAAAGTAAATGAGCTTAAATTATTTAATGTAGGTTTAAAACATATTTATACACCATATTAAATCGAAAAAAAATGAAATGTTGGTTGCAACTCAGAGTAATAGGGGAGCAAATTCAAATTTCACAAAGGCATTGTTTTATGGTAATGTTATATCTGTAAAACCATTTCAATAAGATTCATATTAGATGATTTTTTAATAGTATTAAACCAACTAATTTTGTTGCGTTTTAATTTGAAATTTATAGCATCCATTTTGAACAAACTACCTTGATTCATAAGTTGAATTTCTTCTTTAATAGCTACAATTGTATTAAATAGATGGACAGAATCCTGAACTTCAATATTTATAACAAAACATCATGAAATGAAAAAAAGTAGATTCATCTGTGCCTTTTGAAAAACACAATATTAATATTTAATTGGTGCTCTATAATAACGTGGCCTCTATTAATTTGAGGATTAAATAATATAAACTACTTAACCTCAGTTATTTATTTTCACAACCACATGATAATGTAGTTGCATTAACGCTTTTTGGAATGTATATTTGTTTCGTAAAAATCAAACTTCGGTTAAGATTTCAGCAAAAAAAATCCCTAAATATATTATTAACGTAAATTGGTTATTATGAAAAATTTAATTAGGGTCTTCATTATTTTAGGGTTAACAACAACAGGATTTGCTCAAAATAAATCAAATGAATTTGAAGTAGCATTAGAAGAAGTTGAAGTGTTAGATGTTAATTATGTTTACCTTAATGCTATTGGTTATGTGGATGCTGCGATACCCGTAAAAATGTTAGCAGAAAAAGCTGCTACTTTTGATTTGGAGTTTTCCAATTGTTTAGAGGTTGATTATGAAAAACAAGAATATTATGTGCAGTTTGAAATTCCAGAAGGGGAAATTTTAGTAGTATATGATAACGAAGGCGAAATCATTCGTACATCAGAAATGTTTAAAGATATTAGTTTACCATTATCAGTGTCCAATGCGATAGTAAAAAAATATCCAGGCTGGAAGATCTCTAGCGATATTTACAGTGTAACTTACGTGAAAAATGTAGAATTAAATAAAATATATAAACTTTTTATAGAAAAAACCAATACCGGTAAAAAAGTTGTTATGGTTGATGAAAGCGGAAAATTTCTTTAAAAATCATGAACTATAAAAGATTGCTATAGCATTATTATCCCTGAAATTTTCGCTAATATAAACCTCATATTTGGAATATTATTTTAATCAAACATTAAAATTGTATAGAATATTATTATTATCATCCCAATAAAACTATTTATCACTAATCATAAAAAATTATTATCATGAAAAATTTAATTATTTGCTTAATTATTACAGGATTAACAACAGTAGGTTTTGCTCAAGAAAAAACAATTGCATTAGAAGAAGTTGAAGTATTAGGTCTCAATTACAAATACCTTAATGCGCTTGGAGACGCAGATGTTGCAAAACCCGTAAAATTATTAGAACAAAAAGTTGCCACTTTTGATATTAAAAGTTTAGATGGCTATGAAGATGAAGAACAAGATTATTTTGTATATTTTAATATTCCGGTAGGGAAAATTTTAGCAGTATATGATGGCAAAGGTGAAATCATTCGTACATCAGAAAGGTTTAAAGATATTAGATTACCATTAGCTGTGTCCAATGCTATTGTAGAAAAATATCCAGGCTGGACCATTGAAGGTGATATTTATGTGGTAAATTATAGGAAAGATCAAGAAATAATAAAATCCTATAAACTTTTTATAAATAAAGGTGAAAAGCATGAAAGGGTTAAGACTGATGAAAACGGAAAATTTCTATAAAAATCATGAACTATAAAAAAGGAGTTCTGTAGCATCTGTCAAAATTTACAATAATTTGGTGATGACAAGAAAAACATATATGCTGATATTCATGTACATAAACTTGAAATTTCTTAATATCGTTTAAAAACGGATCCAAATAGTATAGATGCTACAGAACCAAATTTACAGTAGTTATTGTGAACTTAATTGAAATGGTTAAAAAACAGCAAATAAATCTATATCTATCATAGGAAGTTTTATCTTTCTTTAGATTTAGATGTACGTTATTTCATTGCGGGCTACTTCCAAAAATCAAGTGGCAAATCTGAAAATATTTTCCGTTTAACACCAGCATTAAGTTACAAATTTTGAATTAATAATGAACAACAACTAAAATAAAAAATAATGAAAAATGTATCAACAACCATTAGTATACTGTTAGGTCTTACACTAATAGCTTTCGGGCTAAACAAATTTTTTACTTTTATGCCAGCAGTAGAATTGTCGGCTCCAGGATTGGAATTTATGGGGGCGTTTGTAAAAGTAGGTTATGGAATGACTATTGTAGCAATAGTTGAGATTGCAACAGGTATTCTTATTGCAATTAATAAATACAGAGCTTTAGCATTGGTTATCTTATTTCCAGTTATGCTAAACGCCTTATTATTTCATGTGTTTTTAGATCCTGAAAATATGCTTCCTGCGATACTGGTAGTAGCAATGAATCTTTTTTTAATGTACTCGAGCAGAGAAAAATACGCTCCACTTTTCCAAGCATAATCAATATAAAATAAAACCTTCAACTTAATCTGTTGAAGGTTTTTTTAATGCATCAAATCAGAAATACCACTAGCTATGGGATCAATGTAACTCACATAGACTTTGAGATACTGCTTGATATTTATTTAGATCCTTTTTTGGGTATTTTATGTTATCAATTTGAATAATGTTTAAAATGGCTGGGGATAATATGAAAGTTTAAACAACCACAACATCTATTCCTAATTCAGTTAGTATAGTTTTTGTTTTTTCGTCAATTCCGCTATCTGTAATTATTTGGTCAACATCATTCAGTCCGCAAATTCTTCCGAACCCTTTTCTGCCAAATTTTGAAGAATCGGCTAAAACAATAATTTTCTGGGCTGCTTTTATCATTTCTTTATTTAAAGAAGCTTCCATTAAGTTTGTTGTGGTAAGACCGTATTCTAAATCTATACCGTCCACACCTAAAAATAATTTGGTAAAAGTAAATTCAGCAAGCATTTTTTCACTGAGAGGCCCAATTACCGATGATGAGCTCCGTCTAACAATTCCTCCTAATTGAATTACATCAATGTTTGGATTTTCTGATAAAATTAAGGCTGTATTTAATGATGCAGTTAATACTGTAAGTCCTTCAACGGGTTTTAAATTTCTTGCAAATTCTATAACGGAGGTTCCAGATGCAATAATAATACTATCGTTAGGTTCTAAAATTAGCCCTGCTGCAATTGCAATCCTTATTTTTTCTTTAGTTTGAATTTTCTCCTTAACATTAACATGGTTTTCAGTAGTGTAAGGGTTAGATGGAATTGCTTTTCCATGTGAGCGGAAAAGTAATTTTTTTTCTTCTAAAGCCTTAAGGTCTTTTCTAATAGTTACTAGTGATACATCAAACTCTTGGCTTAAATCAGTTACCTCAACAAAGCCATTTTCTTCTAGCTTTTTTAAAATTAGTTTATGGCGTTCGGCTATATTTAAAAGCATATTAAAAATGTTTATTAAAACAAATATACGTCATTGTTGGTGGATTTCGAAGGATTTCGAAATTATTTTCATGTCTTTAGAATTAGAATATTGTTAAGTTGAAATCGAGTTAGAATAATATGTAAGCATCAAAAAATCAGTAATTTGAATTTTTATTTTGTAAAAAGAAATGTTTAGAAACAATGATATATGTCATTGTTTAGGAAAAAAAATAAAAAAAAGCTTTCGAAAGCTTTCGAAATGTTATAAGTTTACATAACAATAAGAAAAAAACTATTGATTTAAATTATTTAAGATATGAAAAGAAGTGAGATGATTGATAAAATCAGAAATAATGCAAAAGAATTTGATTTTATAATTATTGGAGGTGGTGCAACAGGAATTGGAATTGCATTAGAGGCCTCCGCAAGAGGGTATTCTGTTGTTTTATTAGAGAAGTCTGATTTTACAAAATCAACTTCAAGTAAAAGCACAAAACTAGTACACGGTGGTGTTCGGTATTTAGCTCAGGGTGATGTTGGTTTGGTAAGAGAAGCAGTCGTTGAAAGAGGATTGTTAACTCAAAATGCTCCGCATTTAGTTAAGAATCAGTCTTTTATAATTCCAACTCACGGATTATTTGATGAGTTGCAATATACTGTAGGTTTAACCTTGTATGATTTGTTAGCAGGGAAATTAAGTTTAGGAAGATCAAAAAGAATTTCAAAGACTAAAACTTTAGAAAGAATTTCAAACATTAATCCAGATAAAATTTCTGCAGGTGTCGTTTACCATGATGGCCAGTTTGATGATACAAGATTAGCAATTAACACATTGCAAAGTGCAACAGAACTTGGTGCCATAGTAATTAATTATTGCTCCGTTAATGGTTTGCTGAAAGATGATAAAGGTGCTATTACTGGAGTTCGATTTTTTGATGAAGAAGGTGGTGAGCAATACGAAATAAAAGGAAAGCAAGTTGTAAATGCAACAGGTGTATTTGCAGATGATGTTTTAATGATGGATTCTCCAAATGCTGAAAAAACTATTGCTCCAAGTCAAGGAGTACATTTAGTGTTAGATAAAACTTTTTTACCTGGAAATGATGCCATAATGATTCCTAAAACGGATGATGGAAGAGTTCTATTTTTAGTTCCTTGGCACGGTAGAGTTGTAGTTGGAACAACTGATACTCCAATTAAAGCGGAATCTCTAGAGCCAATTGCGTTAGATGAAGAAATTGAATTTATATTGAAAACGGCAGCCAGATATTTAACGAAAGCTCCGAAACGCAGTGATGTGTTAAGTGTTTTTGCTGGATTAAGACCTTTGGCGGCTTCTAAAGGTGACGGAAAGAAAACTAAAGAGATTTCTAGAAGTCATAAAATTTTCCAAACCAAATCTGGGTTATTAACTATGGTAGGTGGAAAATGGACAACTTTTAGAAAAATGGGTGAAGATTTAGTTGATAAAACTGAGAAAAAAAACGGATGGGCCAAAATACCTACAAAAACAAAGCATTTAAAAATTCACGGATATAAAGAAAATGCAGATCATAGTAATCCTTTGTACTTCTATGGTTCTGATGAAGACGCAATTTTAGAATTAGCTTCAAAAAATGGCAATGCAAAATTATTGAGTGAAAGCCTTCATGTTATAGAAGCTCAAGTTCAATGGGCTGTTAGATACGAAATGGCTCGCACAGTTGAAGACTTCTTAGCTCGTAGAACAAGATGTCAATTATTAGATGCGCGTGAAAGTATTAAAATGGCTCCAAAAGTTGCTGAAATTATGGCAGCTGAATTAGGAGAAGATGCAGCTTGGCAAGCAAAACAAGTTGATATGTACGTGACTGTAACCTCAAATTATATTTTATAAATATTTCCGATAATTGAATAACCAAAATAACCAAATATATAATGAAAAACAAATTAATTTTAGCCTTAGATCAAGGTACAACATCATCCAGAGCGATTTTATTTAATCACAATGGAGAAATTGTTAGAACATCTCAAAAGCCTTTTGAACAAATTTTTCCAAAACCAGGATGGGTAGAACATAACCCAAATGAAATTTGGTCATCACAAATATCTGTTGCTGCGGAAGTTGTTGCGCAAGAAGGTATTTCAGGTGAAGGAATTGCTGCAATTGGAATTACAAATCAAAGAGAAACTACCATTGTGTGGGATCGTGAAACTAGCGAGCCAATATACAATGCTATTGTATGGCAAGATAGAAGAACGGCTAAATACTGTGATGAATTAAAAGCTGCAGGTCATATTGATATGATTAAAAAGAAAACAGGTCTAGTATTAGATGCCTATTTTTCTGCAACTAAATTAAAATGGATTCTTGACAATGTTGAAGGAGCAAGAGAAAAAGCTGAAGCAGGTAAATTATGTTTTGGTACTGTAGATACTTGGTTGGTTTGGAAACTAACAAGAGGTAATATGTTTATTACTGATGTTTCAAATGCAAGTAGAACAATGTTATTAAATATTCACACTTTAGAGTGGGATGAAGAATTATTGAAGTTATTTAACATACCAAGAGCTATTTTACCAACAGTAAAAGAAAGTAGTGAGATTTATGGAACAACTGCTACAACGCTATTTTCAACAAAAATTCCTATTGCAGGTATAGCTGGTGACCAACAAGCTGCTTTATTCGGACAAATGTGTACCAAGCCAGGAATGGTTAAAAACACGTATGGAACAGGATGTTTCTTATTAATGAATACTGGTGAAAAAGCTGTTTATTCAGAGAATAACCTATTAACTACTGTTGGTTGGAAAATTAATGGAAAAACTACCTATGCTTTAGAAGGAAGTGTATTTGTTGGTGGTGCAGCTATTCAATGGTTACGTGATGGAGCAAAAATGGTTAAAACAGCTCCAGGTATAAATCATTTAGCAGAAACGGTTGAAGATAATGGAGGTGTTTATTTTGTACCTGCAATGACAGGTTTAGGAGCTCCTTATTGGGATCAATACGCACGTGGTGTTATTATGGGAATTACGCGTGGTACAACAGATGCTCATATTTCTCGCGCAACATTAGAAGGTATTGCTTTTCAAGTGTATGATATTGTGAAAGCTATGGAAGCTGATGCAGGAGAAAAAAGTATTGAATTAAGAGTTGATGGTGGTGCAGCAGCAAGTGATTTATTAATGCAAATTCAATCAGATTTATTCGGATTTAAAATTATTCGTCCAAAAACATTAGAGACAACTGCATTAGGAGCTGCTTATTTAGCTGGTTTAGCTGTAGGTTATTGGGATAGTGTTGATGATATTCAATCTCAATGGATTGTAGATAGAGAATTCTATCCAAAATTAGAGAAAGAGAAAGTTGAAAACATGTTGCATTACTGGAATAAAGCAGTAAAATGTGCTCAAAACTGGATAGAAGAATAAAAAACAAACAAACAAATAAACAAATAAATAAACAAATAAATAAATAAATAAATAAATATTATGTCAATTTTAGTAGCAGAAATATTAGGTACCATGTTGCTTATCTTGTTAGGTAACGGAGTGGTAGCAA
>BS_KBA_SWE02_21mDRAFT_10000685_pt1 | contig 12842 bp, 15 predicted proteins | sample BalSeasSWE02_21m_FD_9196 | JGI IMG/M metagenome (IMG submission 9196)
ACACAAGGCAATCTTGAAACTGGTGACTTACATCCGCTGATAAACATCGCCCTTTTCATTGTGGTGTATCTGGAAATTCACCCGTTCCAGGATGGCAATGGGCGCTTATCTCGCATCCTGACGACTTTGTTACTGCTGCGCTCAGGCTATGCATATGTGCCTTATAGCTCGCTTGAAAGTGTCATTGAGCATAGCAAAGATGCTTACTATTTGGCGCTGCGAAAGACACAACGGACAGTTCGCACGATTGCGCCCGACTGGCAACCCTGGGTGACTTTTTTCCTGAAATCATTACAGCAACAGAAGGCACGTCTTGAGAAAAAGATTGAGCAAGAGCGCCTGATTCTCGGTGATCTGCCTGAACTCTCGGCACAAATAATGGAACTGTGCCGTCACCGAGGGCGTGTTACCGTGGCCGAGGCAGTAAAGGTCACCGATGCAAACCGCAACACGATAAAGCGTCTCAGAACACTTTTTGACCTGCATCCCCTTCTGGAAATCTCCGTCGCCCCGACTGGGAAAAATACGAGTTCCGCTGTCCCGGGGCTGGGTTTAGTATTGAGGATGTCAGCTTGAGACTGGAGCCAGGTCGTTGGCCGCGGCATCAACTGCGCAGCTTTCGGCAACTGGACAACGGGCGCAATGGCCGGCGAGTCCGTTACGGCTTTGGTCAATTGTGCGTCCAACGATGGTGAACGCCAGCACTGTACAGCCAACACTTCTGCCGGCGTTTTAATGGCCCGGCTGGCGGAGGCACTGGAGGCCCGGACGAGCCCGGGTTCAGAGTAGAATTGCGGCCACTGGAGGTTGAAATGAGCACCGGTTTCGAAAAACCACCTACGCCAGGGCGCCTGGCGCTCGTCCTGGGCGTTTACTACGCCATTTTGGTCGGAACTGCCAGTTTCATGCTCAGCTTGTGGCCCGAAGCGAGCGACTTTCTACCCATCGGCGGTCAGGATGCGCTGATGGGAGCTGACATCCGGCAGGCCGAGGACCTGCTTGCCGGCCGGGTGGACAGCATCGAAAGCGTACCGCGGAGCCATGCCGCGCTCCTCGACACGGCGCGCAGCCTCATTCTGTTCGTGGTCTCACATCTGGTCGGAACGATCCTGGTCATGCTGCCGATTGTCTGGACCTATAAGGCAATCAATTATCAATCGGGGTTTCCAAAAACCTATGTTCGCTCCCTGATCCTGCTCCCGATTTGCGCCACAACCGTCGTCTTGTTGATTCAGGACAGCCTTGCCCTGGCATTCGGACTGGCTGCGCTGGTCGCTGCCGTGCGCTTCCGCATCGACTTGGACGAGGCGCTGGACGGTATCTTCATTTTTGCCGCGATCTGCGTCGGCTTGGCGACAGGCGTCGGATATCTCGGGATCGCAGTCGTGATGGGCCTGATTTTCTGCGCCACGAACGTCGTGCTGTGGGCGAAGGATTACGGGCGCAACCCGGTTGACGAAGCGCGGCGCGCGCGCAAACGGCAAAAAGAAATGGGCTAGTGTCCTCGGAAATTCCCCTGGCACCTACTGTAAATTTACGGATACCGCTCGCCCGGCCAGCACGCTAGCATAGACACAATGAACCTATTTTCGACTGTTCGCCCAGGAGAAGTGCCATGATCCCCAAAACTCTCCGTTTACTGGTCCCGGCCACGCTGATCCTGCTTTTTGCCGGCACCGCGCTGGCCAGGCAGGAGGACTTGCCCGAGGTCACCGAAGATGGCCTGCACCGCGTGCACGATTCGCGGGCAGCCATCGGCTATGCGAAACCCGGCGCCAACCTGTCCGGCTATCGCCAGATCCAGTTGCTGGACGCCTATGTCGCGTTCAAGAAGAACTGGGAGCGCGACCAACGCAGCAGCTCGGCCAGTTCGTTCCGCATCAGCTCCAAGGACATTGAGGAGATCAAGAACGACCTGGCCCAGGAATTTCGCAAGGTCTTCCAGGAGGTACTCGACAGCAGCGGGTACACGGTGGTCGGAGCCGCCGGCGACGACGTGCTGCTGATTCGGCCGGCCATCATCAACCTCGACGTCAACGCCCCGGACACCATGTCCGCGGGGCGCTCCCGCACCTATACCGATTCCGCCGGCGAGATGACCCTGTATATCGAGTTGTACGACTCCGTGACCGGCGACCTCATCGCCAAGGCAATGGACCGCAAGGTCGATGGTTCAAACAGAGGCTTCTATACCTGGGCCAACCGCGCCACGAACAGGGTGGCTGCCGACCGGATACTGAAGGGCTGGGCCGAAATCCTGGTCGAGGCCCTCAATCAGGCCCGTGCAACTCCGGCCGGGGCCGGTGATCCAGCTGACGCTGAATAAATTCAATCCATTACAACCGCAAAGGAGCAACAAAACATGATATCGAAACTCTCCATGCTGGCGGCCGCTGCACTGCTGTCGGGCCTCGCCGGGAACCTGTCGGCGCAGGACCCGGTCACCACCGTGACCGAGGGCTGCGCGACCGAAATCGCACAATACTGCAGCCAGGTATCACCCGGGGAAGGACGCGTGCTGGCCTGCTTCTACGCCCACGAGGACAAGCTTTCCGGCCAGTGCCAGTTCGCCCTGTACGAGGCCGCGGCCCAGTTGGAGGCTGCGATCAACGCATTGAACTACGTCGCCACCCAATGCCGTGACGACATCCTCGCGCATTGCGCCGAGGTCCAGCTTGGCGAAGGGCGCGTGCTCGAGTGCCTGAACGCCAACAGCGCCACCGTCAGCGACGCCTGCAAACAGGCCATCAGGGACGTTACCGAGTAAGCGTCATTATTCCCGAAAGGCGGCAACAGCGTCGGGCAGCGAGCCGTGGCGTCCGACCAGGCCGAGCTGCGCAGCTGGAAGCCAAGGGCTTCACGAAGATTCCGACCGAAATGGGGTGCCAGACCGGTCCGGCCAGTGCCCGGACACACCGGGAGTCGTGGTCGACCAAAGCGGCTGCCCGGTGCCGCCGTTCCGCCAGTCAAAGCCGGACCACCACACGAAGTCCCGGGATTATGGCGGTGTCACTTCCGAGGCCGGGGTTGATGACCTGCAAATCCACGCCGAAGGAGAACCGCGCCGTAAGGTTGAATTCATAAAAGAGTTCGAGGCCCTGCTCGTCGGTGATCGCGAACACATCCTTGACGTAGTCACTAATGCCATCATAGAAGTAGCCCACGCCCCAGGCGTCCCGGGGTCTTGCCTGCAACAGGCCCTTGCCGCCGACCCCGAGATACATCGACCAACGCAATCCATTGGGGTTGCCGTCGGAAACGCCGACGTTGCCGAAAAGCCCAAAGCTGTCATCTGGATCATCCATCGAGCCGCGAAGCGTCTGGTCAAACGAGTAGCCGAAGTACCAACGCGAGTTCCTGGTATCGACCAGCTCCGGATCCGGGGTCGGCAGCAGGATATCGCCGAGACTGGAGAGGTCGGTGCCGTCTTTGGTGCTGTAGAAAGCAACCAGGCCCTGGTGGCCGCGCCGTCCGGCCATCGTCACGTTGAAATCGATGCTGCCGCGGAAGCTGACACCATCGGCGAATGCGTTTCCGAACGCCGTAACGTTGGCATAGCTGTTCGGGTCGAAGACCCACAGACGGTAGGTGGCTTGCTCCGTGAACACTGCCCCCAGCGCGCCAAGCAGGTATGGGGGAACCGTGCCGGTTGGAGTCGCAACGAAGGTTTGGTTCCAGAACCTGTCGATACCCGCGCCCCCCATAAACGGTTTGTTGGCGACCACTTCGATCATGTTCAATTTGCCAAACAATACGGCGGCGCTTTCTCCAAACGTCTGACCGAAATAGAAACTCGAAACATCGAACGCGTCGGCACCATCGATCCCGGGTGTATTGAGCGCCGTATTGGGCGGAATCAGCACTCCGGCACGCCCGTTGATGGTATTGCCGAAATTGAAGTCAGACTGCACGGTCATGGAAAAGCCATCCCAGAAACCCAGTTGGGCGAGGTCGAAGTCCATGCGCACATCGGCTTTCCCCCCATACTCGAAGCCATGCTTGCCGTCACCGGCAGCAATCCCCTGGTAAAACTGTACCAGCCGCGGCTTTATCGTGATGCCATGTCCTTGCAGCCAGCTTTGAGCGCCGCCCCGATCCTCAGCGAGTGGCTCACGCGGCAGGTCAACCAACGTGACTACTTCATCGTTGTGGCCGGGCTGTTCCGCCGCGAATCCCTGGCTGCTCGTGGTGCCAAGCAAAAGGGATGTCATGATGACACTGCAAAGTTTCATCCCGGTCATGCTTCTCATCGTCTGATCGCTTAACCAGTTCACCGCGTTGAAGCTCACCAAAATCTGCCACTCCGGCAAACCAGCGCCCGGGCCCGCAACCGGTTTCCGGTCCGTCTTACTGACATGGAATTCTAATTCGGGGGTAAATTCGAACCGCCATCGCCCTCAACGGGCAGCGCCGCCTTATGCCATGCCAGCATTCCGCCTTGCAGTTGACAGGCATTGCGGAAACCTTGCCGCTGCAGCAAGCGCACCGCGGGGACGCTGCGATGAGCAGAGCGGCAAATGGCGATGATGGGGCGCGTCCCCTCCAATCGCAGGCCATCGATGCGCGAATTGAACTCCGCAATCGGTACGTTGATCGCGCCCGCAATGTGACCGGACCGCCACTCGGTGCTGGTGCGCACGTCGAGGAGCTGTGGCGGCGCGGAGCCATGCTTGCACAGGACTGCGAGCTGCTGTGCCGAAATCTCCGGCACACTGCCGAACGGCCACCACCAGAACCATCCCATCGTGACGGGTGCTGTTTGAGCTATTTTCTGATTGCCGTCGGTTGCCCGCGTGTTTTTGCCCATTCGCGCACCCCGGCGCAATCGCTCGAGTAAGGCGTCCACGGTGTTGCCGGTCAGGTTGCCGAGCGTGATCAGGCGCACGTAACCGAGGATCTCCGCCACCTGGCCATCGTCGTAGTACTGGCGCAGATTTCCGATCGATTCGGGGTCGTAGCCTTCGAGGTACTCCGCGTAATGTTGCGCAAAGAGGATTGCTGCCGCTTCGGCCGGATTCCTGGCTTGCAGTGACTCGATCTGCTGACCGAGGATCTGATTGACTTCCTCCAGCGACACCCCGTGAGCCAGTGCCCAATGGCTGTGTCCCCAGCTACAGTACCGGCACTCGCTGACCGAGGTTACGCCGAGAAATACCTTTTCGCGCAACGCCGCCGAAGTCTTCGGTCTGAAAAGTGCCATGAAGAGAACGGGACTCGAGGCAAGGACGTTGCCGAGTGTAGAGAAAAAGTTCCCGACAGTCAGAGTGCGCCTGGTTTTCCGGGGTGGGCTTCCCGGCGCGCCGGACCCGCTACCCGGTCCGGGTTCGTCCACTGTTGCCCTGGTGCTGTTCATGTCGGTCATCCTGTCACTGCGGGCCTATGAAGGAGCCCTCTTCCAGTATGCGAACTGAACTGCCTACCATTGAAATGTGGCGCCCAGCAGCACGCCGCTGAAAGCGAGGTTTTCAATGGTGGTATCAGATGCCATCCTGTAGTCGAGATGCCGCCAGCTCAGCACCATGGCGCCCCAGTTAAACTGGTAGCCCACGCCAGCCATGGCCTGCCAGGTAAAGTCCGAATCGCCGGTGCCGGCGTCCAGGTACCAGGGCAGGAACCAGCGTTGGCCCGAACCCAGGAAGGCCTGGCCTTTGACGCCAATGATCGCATCCCAGTTGGTGCCTCCCGCCGCGCTGGTGCCGCTATGGCCGGGCAGACCATGCCCGCCGATGTCGCCGCTGAGCGACCAGTCGAGCGTCTGCTGCACGTCGAGCATGCGCACGCCAAACACCAGTTCGGTTGTGGCCCGTTGCGTTTCGTGCATGGCGTACGTGCCGCCCAGCGTCCAAACCCAGGTTTTCATATCCAGCGTAGCATCGAGCGTGAGTTCGGCCGGCAGACCCGCCTCTCCCAGTGTAAACTCACGCACATTTGATTTGGATCCGCCAAGGCTCGCGTACACCAGGTCGGTTACGATACCCCATTCGCCCTTCCTGGCCTGAACAGTGCCCATGAAGGCGAATTCCAGGTTTGAGAGGACGTTGCCGGCGTCGACGTTGATGCTCGGCCCACTCTCGCCGCTTGGGAACCGGGTGTCGCCAGAGATGCCCGGCAGCCACGCGTAAATCGAGGCCTTCCACTGCCAGGCATCCGCGTCGGTTTGTGCGTGGGCCTCCAGTGGTGTGAGAATCCAGCCCAGCACGACAAATACCGTGGCCAGACGACCCGCGAAAAATTTCGTTCTGTTCACATCAGTACCCTCCCGCGGTGGCTTCCTGCGCACCTATTTCGGCCCAGGATCGCAGTCTACTGCGCGATTCAGGGGTGGGATACTCGTAAAAACCCCTATCTCCGACCGGAAAAATTACGAGTTCTGCTTTGACCGGCCTGGCATTAGTATGGAAGCGAAGAAATTTCAACTTTTAGCACTTTGAATTGGCCACGCCCGATCGCCTGGAAGTTTCCGGAGAGCGCGTGCGACGGACAGAGGTTAAGAAATGGCTGAAAAATTCGGGATGCCAGTGCACCCGCATTCTCACCGGGGGCCGCTTGTTGCTTCCCGGAACACTGGCCTGAAGCGGTAACAACCGGGGACCGGGATGATCAATACTCAAGCACAGTCCGCGACCGCTGCCGACAACCAGGCGTCGCTGAACGATTTGAACGACTTTTCGCTGGTCGCCGGCGGCCCGCTGTACCGCTTGCTGCAACGCACCTCATTGAGCGGCACCGCGCTTGAACTGCTGCCGCGCCGCATGCTGCTGCTGGTCCTGCTCACCTGGGCGCCCTTGCTGGTTCTGACCCTGGTCGAAGGAAGCGCCTGGGGCGACGGGGTAAAGTTGCCGTTTCTGCTGGACATCGAAACGCAGCTGCGCCTGCTGATCGCCGGTCCTCTGCTGCTCCTTGCGGAAGTCGTGGCTCATCGGGTTTTGGTGCCTGTCGTGCGGCAGTTCGTGGAAAATGATCTGATCCGCGAGGAAGCGCGCCCACAGTTTTTTGCCGCCATCGCGTCGGCTGCGCGGTGGCGCAATTCCTTCGTGGCCGAGCTGATGATCATCGTGTTCGTCTACGCGGTGGGAATGCCGTTCGTCTGGGGCGACCAGTTGGCGATCGACGTGAACAGCTGGTATGCGACCGCCGCGGGCGGCCAGTTGCAGTCGTCGTCCTGGGCAGGCTGGTGGCTCGTGTTCGTCAGCATGCCGTTGATCCAGTTCCTGACGCTGCGCTGGTACTACCGGTTCTTCATCTGGGCGCGTTTCCTGTGGCAGGTATCGCGTACGCGCCTGAACCTGCAGGCGACACATCCCGATGGCACTGCCGGGCTGCTCTTCCTCGCACGCAGCGGCCGCGCCTTCCGGGTTGTGCTGCTGGCCCTCGGTACGATGCTCTCCGGCATGATTGCCAATCGGATCTTCCACTCGGGCGCGACGCTGCTCGAATTCAAGGTGGAAATCATCGGCACCGCGGTCTTGTTCGTGTTCCTGGTGCTCGGCCCGCTGATGGTTTTCTATTCGCAACTCCGGTCGACGCGGCGCCAGGGAATGACCGACTACGGCAACCTGGGACAGGTCTATGCGCGCGAGTTCAGCCGCAAGTGGCTGAGTGGCCGGCTCCCTGGCGACGAGCCCGTGCTCGGCAACGCAGACTTCCAGTCGCTCGCTGACCTGCACAACGGATTCACAATAGTGCGTGGCATACGAGTGGTGCCGTTCACCGTCAAGAATTTCACGTCCCTGGCCGCGATCGTGCTGCTGCCGGTGGCGCCACTGGTGCTCACGATGGTTTCCGTGGAGCAGCTGGTCGATCGCCTGCTGAAGGCGCTCCTCTGATACCCGCACTGGCAACCAGGTTTGTGCAGACGACCGGATCTGCCTTTTCGCAAATCACTATCACCGCCGGTCCGGTGAGTTAGCAAACGGAGTAATCGAATGCACAAGAAAATGATGGATATGAACCCGGTAGACGACTTCGTCACCCAGAACACCCCGGGCCTCAAGATCTGGGAGGAGCGATGGGGCGGCATGCAGTGCGCCTTCCACGTCTTTGCCCCGGGCACTGATTTCACGGACATTCTGAAAGGAAAGGGACTGGAGCACGATCTGTGCGGGGTCGAACACTGGGCTTACGTCATAAAGGGCTCGGTGGAGGTCATTTACCTCGACGGGACCATTGAAGTTTGNCGCGCTGGGGACGCCTGCTTCTGGCCGGCTCCGCACAACTTCAAGTCGAAGGAAGGCGCCGAGATCCTCCAGTTCAGCACCGATGGAGGTTTGGCGGCGCAAGGCAAGAGAATCCAGGAGTTTGTCGCGACACATATGAAGAAGTAGGGGTTGATTCGCCCTGCATACTGTAAATGGGTCATCGGGACGCGGTGATTCCGCGCCCCGACTTTCCGATAAACGCAGACCTAAGAAATCAACAATCCACTAAAGGATAAGCTAATGAAACTGAAAACAGGTGTAAATCCGTTGAGCTGGAAAAGCTTCGAAAACACGCGCGGCCTCGCCTTCCACGGGATGGGGGCCTTTGTCGGCACCGGGAAGACGCAGAGGGCACACGTCTATACGGCGGCATCCATTCCGGTCGACCCCGAAGCCTACAAAAAGGTCGACGCCAAGAGACTGGCGGAAGAACTCGAGGTGGACATGTGCGCCGTCAACAGCGGGCGCTTCTGGATGATGGACGAAATCAAATTACTCGTCGGCGAAATGCAGAACTTCCACGGTATGGAGTTGTGCTGGGGCGGAGACATGACCGGGGCCGAGATGGTCTCCCAGATGCAGAACGCCTACGTGCCCTCGCTGATCCGACGCAACTCGGTCTGGACCTTCAAGGCGGGCAAATCGGTGTTCCTGCTGCGCGAGCCCGGCGGCGCGGTCTGGGTCCTGCAGGAATACACCAAGGCGGTCGATCCGGGCCTGACCCCCGACAACCTCAACGAGTTGGGCGGCAAGCTGAAGAACCTGCCGACAGGCTGGAAGTTCGAAACCAAGGTGCTGACCGAGGATCTGGTGCTGGACACCGGTCGCGCCGGCAGTTGGGCGGCCATCATCCGCGACGATCTGCACTGCACCTACCAGGGCTGCGGCTACGGCAAGGACACCAGCGCCAACTACATACCCTGACCTCGGGGAGATTGCTCATGACGTTGAATCCAGGTCAGACGCCCGCCGCCACGGTGGCGGGCAGTGAGCTGCCAAAAGCGAAACAGACGACCCTCGGTCTGTACGTGACCGCCGCGCAAGCCTACGCAATGTGGCAGGCCGCGCCGGACAAGGTGCAGGTCATCGACGTGCGGACCCCCGAGGAGTTCGCCTTCATCGGCCACCCGCAGATGGCCTGGAATGTACCGGTGGCCTTCGTGAGCTACCAGCGAAAGGACCGGAAGTTCACGTATGCACCGCAAATGAACGCGGCCTTCGTCGACCAGGTCCGGGAGATCGCCCAACCGGGCGACGTCCTGCTGGTCACGTGCCGGTCGGGCGGCCGCAGCGCGATGGCCGTGAACCAACTGGCCGTGGCCGGGTTCACCAACGTGTACAACATCGTCGACGGGGTCGAAGGCGACACGGTGAACGATCCCGAGAGTGTGTTTCACGGCAAGCGGATGAAGAACGGCTGGAAGAATTCGGCGCCGTGGGTGTACGACATCGATCCCGAGAAGATCATCATCGAAGAAGGCGCGTCCCAGGGCATGGGGCAGCTGGCCTAGGCGCGGCCCAGGCGTCGAGCCAGGTAATGGACTGAAAGGAACTATGCGGTGCTGAGAAAATTGAAGGCCAAACACGACGCGATGGCGGACACGAAGCTGCCACCGGAAGCCGTGGCAAAACTGATCGAGGCAGGCGCATTCCTGGTCGATCTTCGACCGAAAATCCAGGCGAAGGCGGGCATGGCGGCCGGCGCGACCAATATTTCGATTTTCATTTTGAAGCGTCGCCTGCACGAACTGCCGCGTGACCGGAAGATCGTGCTCTATTGCCAGTCGGGCGCCGCGGCCGCAAAGGCCAAGCAACTGCTGGATGCCCAGGGATTCAACACGTTCAATGGCGGCGGCTACAAGGACGTCCTGAAGGTCGTCCGGGCGCTTGGAAGCACCAGGGCCGTATCCCCGGGCCGGAGCGAATAGCAGCGACCATGGCGACCGCACCCCAGCGTTCTGAAGATGGCGGGTCGCAATGAAAGCCATGACAAGGTAGCCGGGGGGATCGTGAACATCACGTCCAGGAACCTGATTCGCAACTTGCTGCGGGCGTGGTCGCTGCGCCGCTGGCGCATGGCCCTTTTGATCGCGGTGCTATCGGATGCGCTGGGGTTTGGCGTGGCGTTGTATCCCCCGGTGCAGTGGTTTTTGGATGCCATCACCGCCTTGTTGTTGATTGTGGCTCTGGGGTTCCGGTGGCCGCTGCTGTCGGCCCTGGCCATCGAAGCGATCCCGGCCCTGCAGCTATTTCCTGCCTGGACACTGGTTGTACTCGCCATGGCGAGCAGCGAGAGGGACGGACATGCCTAAGGCGAAATCGCAAGGCAAGGAATTGAGCTCGACCGCTTGCGCCGGGATGGCCGGACAAGCAAAACCAGGTGATCTTGTGGAAGCCGATGCGCCGGCTGGCCCGAATGGCAGGTTTTCATCGGCCTGAACATGATATTCAAGTGAGTCGACATCGGTCCGAGCCGGTGACGTGGGAGCGAAAAGAGAGGATTTGAAGGAGAAGACAATGTTGGAGCTGATCGAAAAACTGTTCGACAAATACTTCCTCGGGTCCGGAACCTCGTCGATCAGGCCGGAGATCGAGGTCGCCAACCTGATCCGGAACGGCGCTTACATCCTCGACGTCCGCACTGCCCTCGAAGCGAAGAAGGGGCTCGCGCCGGGAGCGACGAATATCTCGTTGTTCCAGCTCAAGAGCCACCTGGGCGAGTTGCCGCGCGACCGGACGATCGTGACCTACTGCCAGACCGGCGGGCGTGCCGGCAAGGCCCGGGACATCCTCGAGCGCAACGGCTTCAAGGTGGTCAACGGCGGCGGCTACGATGTGATCTGCGAGATCGCGATGATGAATCGATCCACGGCCGCATAGCCGTGGATGGCCTCGAAAAAATTGGCCTCACATGGAAATACACAGCATGAAACTGAATCGAATCAATCGCCGTGCCGCGCGTGCGGCATTTCTCTGGGGGTGTTTGGCCTTCATGACGGCCGTTCCCTGGTCGCTGGCCGCGCAGCCGGAACCGTCGGCTGCGGTGGACGGCAGCGACCTTCCCAAGGGCAAGCAGACGACGCTTGGCCTCTACGTGACCGCCGCGCAGGCTTACGAGATGTGGCAGGCGGCGCCGGCAACGGTGAAGGTGATTGACGTGCGAACGCCTGAGGAGTTCGCGTTTGTCGGCCATCCGGAGATGGCATGGAACATTCCAATCGCTTTCGTCACGTACCAGAGAAAGGACGGCAAGTTCAGCTACGGACATACCATCAACACTGCCTTCGTCGACCAGGTCACAGAGATTGCCGGCCCGGCCGACACACTGCTGCTCACCTGTCGTTCGGGCGGCAGGGGCGCCATGGCGGTCAACGCGCTGGCCGCGGCCGGGTTCACGAACGCGTACAACATNGTGGATGGCGTGGAAGGTGANCTCGTGGAGGATCCGGACAGCGTGTTCTACGGCNAGCGGATGAAGAACGGCTGGAAGAACACGGCGCCCTGGGTCTACGACGTCGATCCGGAAAAGATCATCCTGGAAGAGGGCGCGTCGCAAAAGTACGTGAAAGAGCAATAGTCTCAACGGCCATGCAGCCAACGATTTCTGTTGCCAGCCACAATCGATAGCAGATGACCGCCTGGCGGATACGCGCGAGGCTTCGAAAAACCGTAATACGGACAGCGCACCAGAAGCGCTGAGGAGATTCCGACAATGGCAATGAACTGGAAAATAACCACAGCAGCAATGCTCTTCGCGATTATCACCGCGTGGTTCGCTGTTCCAAATGCACAGGCGCAGGATACCGCAGTGGACCCGGTCGCGGTGCAAAAGCTCAGACAAATGACCGATTACATGCGCGCTCTGCCATATTTCAGGGTGCGAACGGAGAACACGCTCGAGGACACGCTGAATTCAGGTCAGCGGGTCGACAACGACGTGACGTCCATCGTGACCCTCCGCCGGCCCGACAAACTTCGCGTCGCACGCGTCTGGGGCATGTCCGACGACCGGGAGCTGTTTTTCAACGGCACGACCTTCGCGCTGTACAGCCCCACTGACAACATGTATGCGCGCTATGATGCCAAGGCGACGGTCGGGCAACTGCTCGACAACCTGCGCATGAACCTCGGGGTGGTCATGCCGGGGGCGGATCTCGTTTACCCCAATGCGTTTGACATCATCATGTCCCAGGTCACTTCGGCGACCGTGGTCGGCCAGGCCGTCATTGAGGGAGCCATCTGCCATCACCTGGCCTTCAGCAGCCCTGGCGCCGACGCGCAGGTGTGGGTGGCCGACGGTGAACAGCCACTGCCGTGCAAGTACGTTGTCACTGACACGAGCACGCCGGAGCTGATCAGCACGGTCAGCGTTCTGAGCGAATGGGACCTGGTCACGGTGCCGCCTGACTCCGAATTCGAATTTGTACCGCCCACAGGCGCGCAAGCGACGATTTTCCTGCCCCGGGACAACGCTGAAGAGGCCGGCCGCTGAGGCTGGATGGAGGAACACATGAAAACACTTGTCAAATTATCAGTCGTGGCCGCAACAGCTTTGCTGGCATTTCTGGCCGCCGATAAACCACCACAGATTTCCCGGCCGCTGCCCGGGTTGCAATTGATTGCCGAGGCCCATGCAGTGGCTGG